>OCVV012837305.1_pt1 | contig 14272 bp, 9 predicted proteins | sample 1539721 | NCBI WGS metagenome assembly OCVV01 (sample SAMN02144230, study PRJEB22623) | gut metagenome | biome: sheep rumen | host: Ovis aries | place: New Zealand
GGATCGGGCGGTAATCCCATTAAGTCGGCTTCGGTGATTGTCTTGCGTGTTGTTGCCATAAGGCAACGCTTCTATCTTTGTTGGTCATTCCTCCTTCTTATATCAGATTGATTGTGCCCATCGGGCGGTGGATTTGTAATTCATTTTTCCTCCAAATTTGGTTTTAGCTATTTGGAAAGAGTAACTGAAAATGAAATAGCCTCATGTGTCAAGCAGGTTGACACACAAGACTATGAATCATTTGTATTCAATTATCTTTCTGTTTGCTATTATAACAAATTCGAACATATTTGTCAAGCCTTTGGTGCCGAGCCATCATGGGATAGATTCTTTCCGCATGCCGAACTGTTCTTCAGAGCCGTTCGGCGTTTTCTTTGTATTACGCCGCAATATTTGAAATCGGATTTGTATCACACCGAACAAATAAAGCTTGAAAACTTTTACTTGTAAAACCTCCGAACCTAAGCTAAAATACACCAAATCGTAAAGGAGGTTTTATTATGAAAATCAAATCTGTTTTATCTTTATCACTCTGTATGGCGATGATGCTGTCTGTATCCGTTCATGCCGAGAGCAGAATGTTAGGCGACGTCGACGGTGACGGTGAGATCAGCATCACCGACGCGACGTTCATTCAGCGATACACGGTCGGGATCAAAACGCCTGTCGCCGTTACTTCTTCTGTCGCGGATATTGACGGCGATCACGCCGTGACCGTGATGGATGCTTCACACCTGCAACGCTGGATGGTGAATGTATCAGACAGCTATCCGATCTCGAAGGCTATCGCAGAACCATCGCCGACCGATCGATATGTCACGGTCGGGGGCGTCACTTTCGATTTGAAGAAGGTTCCGTCAGAGATCACGCTGACCGATAAAAGCATTACCTTGATGCTGATACCAAAGAGCGAGATCGATCCCCACGATATCACGACGGTCGTCAACAACGGTCACTACCGAAACGAGATCGACTACACCGACTGCCGTTTCAAGGAGAGTTATCTGATCGAAAAGGAAAACGGAATTCTCCACGGCTATGACTGCGAAGTGACAGACAGCAAGGATCATCCTCTGGCTTACGTCTACGCTCACTACAGAAGCGGACTGTACTTTCCTTTTCAGACGACGATCAGCTGTATCGGAGAAGCGCACGGGTGTTTCCCAATCGAGCTGTATTACAAGGGCGAGCTGATACGCCGAGTGAATGTCAAGGTCGATGTCAACCGTACTCCCGAGGTTATCGAAAAGACGTTAAACATCATTCGCTCGGCAGAGAAAGTCTGCTGGACTTCGTCCATGAACGACAGAGAAAAGATGAAAGCGTTTGCCGAATACATAAGGGATCATTATACATATGATCAGATCATGTGCGTCAAAGGAGCAGTTCTGACCGCCTTCGCCGCCAGAGATTTAGGTCTGGAATCCATGCTTCTGTATCCGGGCAGTGAACCGAACCAACACTGCGACCGCCATATCGTTACATATAATCTGTATGCCAACACAGCCGTACCGGGCGGTCACTGCGCTTGCCTGGTCGAGTATGACGACTGCACCATGCGCTATGATGTGCAGGGTGGCCTATGCATTATCAAGGAATATACGCGCTGATAAATCCACAAGAATCGCCGTCCTTCGGGACGGTTTTTTCTTTATTACCCCCAGTAAAACCGGACAACTTTTTCTTTGTCTAAGCGGAGAAATGTTTTCTCTTTTTGTGCACTATTTTTGCCCGAAATCTCGCGCAACCCACATTAAGCACTGATTTTTGGCTCGATTTCGTAATTAGATAATCTCAGCAACCCACAAAATCAAAAATGTGTCAGTAGCAACCCACCTAAAAACCAACTCTAAGAATGCTTCAAAAATGGCTTAACGGTCGGCGTTGCCGTCCGTTGTGATGCCCGATAACTTGAAACAGCAACCCACTTCCTTTTCACCTGCTTCAAAATCGAATCTACACCGTATTCGTCATAATGGACAATTCGCTTCACTTAATCGGCGTTCCAACCGGATTTATAATGGGGACGGTATTGAGCAGGGACGACAATACATTGTACTGAAATGGCGCTTATCTAAGCGCTTTTCGACATTTTGAAGGTGTGGAGAACAATTATCGTCCCCACCGTCCCCGAGCAATATACGAGGATACGAGAGAGTCAATCACCTTATGATTTTTCTCCAAAAACGCATCTCAAAACCAGTAGTTTCAGAGCATTTTTTTGCAATTTATGTAACGAAAACCATTCCCAATTTGCTCATCAGAAACGAGAACAACGGTGAGATCATTTGATCTCACCGCTGCTGTGTATCTGTATAAATCTCTGTTGCAATCTTCACGCCAAGCTTGAAGCCTTCGATGTAGGCGTCCTTCTCAGACAAAGCAATCAGTGAAAGCTGGCAGTTCTCGATCTGTTCCAACTTCACATTCTACTGCTCCGAAGTGATTATTGATCGAAACTCATCGAGTAATTTCGCCATCTCTGAGAGCTTTTTCTTGGTGTCCCTGCCCTGATTATACTCGCTTGGATTGACATTTCCGAAGTAGAAATCTTCTAATGTGGTCATGATATCGCGCCCCTTTCAAGCACAACACAATACCACAGAAAAGGAATAAGTCAAGCAGAATTAATCAATTGCTGTACTGATAATCAAGCGACTTCTCCTATCCAGCCATAGCCCTGTACCGCCATATCAACAAAGTGATTCATCAGCAGATTGATCTTGGAATCGAATGAGACCTTGTCATAGCTATCGGGCAAATCTTCATTGAGCGATACCGCTACGGCTGATCTCACTGTTGCTCTCGTTTGATCATCTTTGTACCAATCCACTACCAGCAGTTCTTTACGACTTTCTGACAGTTTTTTGAATAGGTTTTTGGCGGAGAGTTTGACTTTTTGCTCTTCCTTTTGAGAGAGCTTCTTTCCGGCTACTAACAGATCATAGATTTCCAGCTCTTCTTCGGTAAGTCCTTCAGTGTTAGCTCGCTCATTTTCCTGCTGTAATTCCTCGATGAGTTTAATCAATTGCTCATAGTAATCCTCGTTCTCAGAACCGCCTGCATTATACCGATCAATGATATTTTTATAACGCTGAGAGAACTTACTACGGGTACAGTTTTTGTTAAGCATCTGCTGCAGTGCTTTCTCTATATAATCTTTGAGATCATCGATCTCGATCGCCTTATATTGAGCAACTTTGATCTCTTTTCTCAGCTCATCTACATCAATCTTAGACAGATCAATCACCTTTGTGCGATGAATCACATACTCTGCATCGTCCTCAAGAGATGAATTAGCAGATACGCTGCCGTCCAGCACTTTTGCCATTCTGACTCTGGCGCGGGCGACTTTTTCATCGTCTATCGTATGCCGGAACAAACCGTGCAGATAAACCAGCGCGGCGAATTTGTCATTCTCCCAGTTCTTTTCAAATACTTCGGGCTTTGATGCGTCATAAAGATTAACCAGTGTATTCAAAATGACCTTGAACTTTTCTTTGTTATCATCGTTAGCTATAATGGTATCATAAGCAGAGCGCAACATATCCAAACGGTCAAGAACGTTGTTGTTTTCGACGATTGCGCCGATATCAATTCCGAGCGAAAGCAAGAACTCATCCGCTTCATTAATTGTTGCATCAATATAGCCGATCAGCTTATCGATATCTTTTGCAGGAAACTCTGTGCCATCATTACCGGTTGCATACTGAGATAACGCCTTTTGCATATACTTAAAGACGTTCACATAGTCTACGATGATACCGCACGCCTTGCCGGGATAGACTCGGTTAGTACGGGCGATCGCCTGCATCAGCGTATGTCCTTTCATCGGCTTGTCCAGATAAAGGGTAGACAGATTCTTGACGTCAAATCCTGTCAACCACATCGCGCAGACAAAGACAAGCTGCAGCGGATCATAATCCAGCTTGAAGCGATCTTCAATATCCAGACCTTCCGGTGAGATTTCGTTCATCTTACGGCGATGCTCTGTGATATCCAAGCCCTGTTTGCTAAACTTCTCGACCTCGTCCTGCTCCTCAGAAATGATAACCGCCATCTCTACACTATCCATATAGTTCAGGATGTTCTTTAAGCGGTCGCGTTCTTCTTTTATTTTTGCGTCGTTTCGCTCCTGTACGATCTTCTGTCGTTCAATCTTCCAATAGTGTTGAACCTTGTCATACATCTTAACGGCAGTATACTTATCAACCGACACCACCATGCCTTTGCCGAGGAATCCCCGACGTGGGAAGTGATGTGCGATATCCTGAGCGATCTTATCCAGTCTGTCCTCGCGCTTGATAACCTCTAAGATACGGGATGACGAATTCTCCAGTAAGCGTGTTTCATCCTCGTTCAAATTCTCATCCTCAATAATATCGACGATATCGTCATCGAGGAAGTCGTTTTCCAATCCGACCTCAGGAACTCTGCGCGAGTAGTACAGCGGGACGGTCGAGCCATCCTCTACCGATTGAGCAAAGTTATATTCCGATACATAGTCGCCAAACCACTGGTTCGTCAGGCGCTTTGAACCGAGCAAAGGCGTACCGGTGAAGGCGATATAGTTCGCGTTCGGCAGAGCGGTGCGCATATTCTCCGCCAAATCTTTATACTGTGTTCTGTGCGCTTCATCCACCAACACGATGATGTCGTCACGTTCAGACAACACAGGGTACTTTTTACCCTTGTCGTAGCGGAACTTATGTATCAGGGTGAAGATGAATGACTTGTTTGTTTTAAGGAATTCTCTGAGCTGACGGCTGTTGCGAGGCTGGCACTCTTCCTTTGTACCGATGACCTCGGTGCGGACAAAGTTCTTGTGTATCTGGGTGTCCAGATCCTCTCTGTCCGTAATGATTAAAAAGCTGAAATTGCCCTCGATCTTACGGCGCACTTTACGGGCGAACATGACCATCGAATAGGATTTACCGGAGCCTTGCGTATGCCAGAAAACACCGAGCTTTCCGTTCAACTCTTTACGATTCTTCACGGATTCCATCAGATTATTAACGCCGAGATACTGGTGATTCTTAGCGATGATCTTGACGCTCTGATTCTCAAAGAGGATGAAATTCTCGATATAATCGATCAGTCGAGCTTTATCCAGCAGACCGTCAACAAAGTATCTGACGGAACTATCCTCAACACTATCAGGATCAGCCAGAAGCTCTCTGTCGAGTGATTCTTTTTCGTCCTTGACTTTCAGCCACTCGAAGAAGTAGTCAAAGGTAGCGTTGAATGCGCCGAGCTTGGTCTGAATGCCGTTGGAGAGGACGCAGATCTGGTTGAATGCAAATAGGTTGGGGATATCTCTGCGATAATCCAACAGATTCTTATTGTACGCTTCCTCCACCTTGATGACGCTGTTTTTCAACTCGATGAACACCAGCGGCAGACCGTTGACAAAGATCAGAATATCGGGGCGGCGATAATACACTCTGCCCTGAATCCACATCTGCGAAACTGCGGTGAAGGTGTTGTTCCCGGGACGATCAAAATCGATCAACTTGACAAAATCAAAGTCCTCTTTGCCGTTTCTGCGGACAGTAATCTTGATACCGTTGCGTAACTGTTGATATAGCTTATAGTTGGTTGCAGTCATATCCGTTCCGGTGAAATCACGGCGCAGATCCTTGACGATCTGCTCCAGATATTGATCCTCTATCGTCGGATTGATCTGCTTTAAGGAGCTGAGGAGGATATCCGACAATACGCACTCCCTCTTAGATGCGCGACCGGTACCGTCCGGCAGAGCTTCACGCTTTGACGGATCAGCATCACAGACAATGACGTCATACTCAAAAGGCTTCGCCCTGAGCTTGTCCAGTATCGCCTGTTCTATATCGTTTTCAGAAATGAAGTTACGCATAGTGCGCCTCCTAATCAGACTTTTTTCTCTTTTAGAATAAAGTCATCATTGATTTTGATTACAAGAATAGTTAAAAGCCTGAGTAAAATGTAATAGTTTTGCTTATGTTCTTCTTCTGTAATCGTTTGCTGTATTCCATGGTCATATTTGTTTCGCAATTCGAGTCCGTTTACGTATTCTGCATTATTCAAAAAAAAATTGAAATAATTCACTTCAGGATCAGATAGTAAACTACTTTTTGCGATTAGATATCCTTTTTCAAGCCAATCATTTATTACAGCTATAGCTTTATCAGGGTAGTGCCACATACTAATCACATCATTATTATATAAATCCCTTAGTATTGTTAGTTTTATTGGATCCCCAAGTTTTATCAAGCCGTCTTCGTCTATTGTTACTAATCCGTTTTCTTGGAGCTGTTTAAATACTGGATGCTTATCCTCCCTGTAATCAGTCAGATAGACGTCTTCTTTCAATAGCAAGTGAGCTAACGATCTATAACTAGGTCCATTTTTACTGATTCTTTCAATATAGATTAAGTGACTTTGATCGGAGAAAAGATCAAATCTTAAATAATTTAATAGTCCACCATTTACATAAATGTACTTGTTTTCAACAAAACTTGGAATATCTTCAAACTTACGTGAGCCTGATGACATCTGCAATAGCTCAAAATCGATTTCTCCGTTATTCACCAGCAAAGTATATTGTTTCAGTACACTTTCTAATGCACTGCATATAAAAACACACTTTTCTCCATAGGTTGTTCCTTCGCTGGGGAAAGAAACTCTTATTTCAGAGCAGTTGAACTCTTTTTGTAAATACTCTGTAAAAAACCATTCTAAAACCGATTCATATCTAACGCCGTTATCTTTCAAAAAGCCATAGTAAATTGCCATTGAACATAAGGAAACCATATCATTGTATTCGAAATCGTGGTTTTTAGGATAAATACGAGCTGAATCTGATATGAATAGTAAATCAGTCACTGAATTCATTGAAGATTTAGAAACCAGAGAACAACGCATCTGCTGATAATCAGCGTATTCAAACAGATATATGAAATTGTTCAGAATGCTGGGATAATCCAGCGTTTCTAATAACCATTCTTTACTGTATTGCGCGCTTGTAAATCCGTTTTTATAATCTAAAATTCGCTCTGTCCCTAAATCAGTAGTAATAGAAAGATTGATTCCATATTCAAAAGAAGTACCGATTTCGAAAAGCTCTTTACTTTTCTCTGCATTCTTTCGTTTAGCCTTTAAGCGGATTTCATCAGGTAGAGGATACTTAATATCTCCTCTCATCCTTTCTATATCTTCAAGACAGTTCGGATTAGGATTATCGCTATCGATATAAGAAATCATATAGGCGCTTATATCATCTATCGTTAACTCATCCGGCAAGTATAACTTTTGATTCTTAGTATAGTTCTGCTCTGAAAACCTCAGAATTAAATCAACATGATTCAAATCACTCAGAATATATTGTCTGATAACTTCCCCATAAGTTTTAGTAATGTTTTCATACAGCAAAACATAATAAAGGGAAGTGCTTTTTAAATGAAGGAGATCATTAAATGTATCCGCAGATATCTTTTTATATAACTTACATTTATCAAATATCAACCAGAACGAACGACGATAATCATAGTCCACTATCATTTCATACTGCTTTACGATATTATCATCGGATAATGAGTTAAAAAAACGCATACAAAGACCATTTAGCTTTTTGCTCTTTTCTTTATACTCTGTGTACTGTTCATCAGTCCATTTCTTTGCACGTGCACCGTCATCAATATATCGTTTAATTTCATTGAATTCAATTGCATCATTGATTGTGACCGCTTCATATTCCGGTATTTCCAGAGATTCTATTCTTTCAAATCCCATGCCGTAACACAAATCATTCCTTTCAAAAAAGATTGCTCTTTTATGCCTCACTATCATACCTCCAGTTTACCGCTCATCAATCGTGGGAGTAATAGGTCGCGTTGTTTTATTAGTACTTTGTTTTTCTGTGTAAGTTTATAAACGAGATCAAAAATAGGAGAGACTACTCTTTCAAAGCTGTTCAAAACTAATTCCGTTGGCTGGAACACTTTAGTAGACTTAAGTTTACTTTCATCTACCCGCTGTCTTCCGTCAGCTCCATTCATACTTAGAATAGCTGTTTGTCGGAAGTAGTAACTTCGCGCTATACAGTAAACGTAATGAGGAGTAAGAGCTTTTGAACGCAGAACAATAAATTCGGTTGAACCTCCAGCAACTTCACCCTCTGCTAATCCCATAACAAATCCAGTTTTCCCATTTTCAAGACATGGAGTTATTTTAGCGAACAAAACATCTCCGTTTTGTGATCTTTTTCCTGTTAGTGTTTCTTGTTTTACAAAGCAGCTCGAGTCCAATACCATTGAAGTTGTACTGAGAGCTTCCATCGGGATAATAGTGAAATCTGACTGATTATTACATTTAATTGTTGGATTAAAATCTATAACTTTGTCTGCTCGAATGTACTTCCACCCTTTAGGTATACCGTTTTCGAATTCGGCAGTTTCATAACCGGGGAAGCGAAAACGAACAAACCATTCCTTATATAGGTTATCCACTATATTTTCTAACAACTTAATGCGTTTATTATTATTCCGAATTAGATTATCATATTTTTCAAGGATGGCTACAATACGGAGTTGATAATCAATATCTGGAAAAATGATGGGTAATTTTTGTTGTGCGACAATGCCCAAATAATCTCTAGTTCCACCTGAAGATGCATATAATCTGAATGTATTCTGAAAAGTTTTACTACAAAAATAGTAATACAGATAAACGTTAGACAATACATCCAATTTATTGACCCGATAATAGGTAACCTGAGGCGTCAGAATAATATATTCATAACCTTTAGTGTCAACTATAGCTACCTTTCCAATTGTAGCCTTATGTGTAAAAAGAACGTCTCCGCTCCTTGAAAAACCTTTATTGAGAGTTTTTGCTTGATCATAAGAAATATGATTACAATTATCTAAATCAACAACTCCATCCTTGAGGTCTGGAACAAGTATAAACGGAACGCCATCATCAACATAATCAGTAGTTTTTGGATGCTTCTCTCCGTGATTTCCATCAATAGGCGGACAAATAATCCCATCATTGATTAGTTGCGATACTTTTTTAGTAGTTGTTTTCATACTACACCTCAAAAAGTGCTTTTAGATTCGCTGCTATCTGTGCTTCCAGTTCTTTTGCCTCGGCGTTGAGGGCGGTCAGTTCGCTGTTGAGGGAGAGCATGGTTTCCTTGAACTCTTCCTCAGTCATGCCGTCGTCCTCGATCACTACGCCGACGTATCGTCCCGCGTTGAGAGAATAATCCTGATCGGCGATGCTGTCCTCTTCGATGACTTCGATCTGCTTACCCTTTTTATCGATCTCGTAAGATACGCCGACCTTCGCCGCCTTGCACAATCCGATGATGTCCGTGTACTTGCCCTCGGGGAAGCGCTCGGTCAGCCAGTCGATCTGCTCCTGCCAGTAGGCTTTTGTCTTTGTCTCTTTATCCTCAGCGGTTTCGGGTGCTTCTGCAAGCGCAGCTTTATACTCTGCGATCAGCGCATGGAACGCCTCGGTATCTCCTTCATATAGACGGGTGATGACGCCGAGGTTCTTGATCTGCTCATCGCTGAACTTACGGTGAGCGCGGTCAACCTGAGTGAACACATTGCGTGCGTCGATAAAGAGGATCTCGTCCTTCTTCTCGGTCTGCGGCTTATTCTTATCAAAAAACCACAGTGTCGCGGGCAGGGTAACGGAGCTGAACATATTGGACGGCAGAGTGACCATCTGGCTGATCACGCCTTCTTCGATCAGCTTTCTGCGAATCTCATACTCACTCTTTCCGGCGTCGGACGCGGAGTTTGCCATGACCAGCGCCGCCTTGCCATTCTTGTTGAGAGCAGAAGCGAATAGACCGATCCACAGGTAGTTCGCGTTCGGGACGGTTTCTTTCTTATCGCTGTCCTTCTTGCCGCCCTTCTTTGTCTTGTTGCGCGGTACGCCGTAGGTGTTGAAGCGTTCGTCTTCAATAACGCGACTGTATACAACTTCATCTACGTTAAAGGGAGGATTTGCCATGACAAAGTCAAAATTCCCGACCGTATTGTAGGGATCGGAATAGAAGGTGTTGGCTTCGGTTATCTCGCCGCGTACATTGTTGAGCAGAAGGTTCATCTTGGCGAGCTTGACGGTGTCGGGTTCTTTCTCAATTCCATAGCAACGGAATTTCATCTGATCGGCTGCGGTAGCGTTATGACGGTGCATATAGCGAGCGGCTTGTACAAACATACCGCCCGAACCGCACGCGGGATCAAGAATCTTTTTGTCGCCGGGCTGGGGATTGAGCACCTCTACCATATAGCGAACGACGGTTGCCGGCGTGTAGAATGTTCCGCCGTCTTTGCCCTCTGCCAATGCGAAGTTGCCGAGGAAGTATTCGTAGATCTCACCAAAGATATCAATGGTGCTGTTCTCAGGAATGTCCTTAAAAATACGGATGATGTTGGAGAGCAACTCAGGCTCTTCATCAGGAACAAGCTGAGCGTAAACCTCTTTAGGAAGAACGCCTGCCATCTTGGGGTTCTCATCCTCGATCGCCTGCATTGCAGACTTCACGAGCTTTGCCTTCCCGGCGTTATCAGGAGCGTTGTTGATGAAATCATAGTAGGCACATTCAGGCAGAAAGAAGCCGCACTTCTCAACAGCGATGGATTTGATATCCTTTTCCATACGGGTGCCTTTGTACTTCTCGTACTCCGCCATGATCTCATCGTGGTGTTGCTTAAACAGAATATCCGCATAACGCAGGAAGATCAGGCCGAGAATCGGCTGACCGTATTTGTTGGCGGCAATATGCGCGCCGGCACGCAGCATATCCGCCGCATGCCATAAATCGTCTTTTAACTTCTTCAATTCCTTATCTGTCATGATGTACTCCCATATGCTTTTATCCAAGGATAAATATCCTTATACTTTTCCATATTGAATTATAACACATCCTTTCATTCGACACAATACATTGAAATGTGCTTTTCCGGAAGGATTATACTTTATTGTTTCGCGCACTTGACATTATCCTACTTTAGTAGTATAGTATATACAGAGGTGATATCATGAGTAAGTTAGTATTATATCACGGCAGTGATCACATCGTAGGTCAGCCTGTTTTCGGAAAAGGCAAACCCGACAACGACTACGGCATGGGCTTTTACTGCACCGAATCTATCGAGCTTGCGAAAGAGTGGGCTTGCGGTGAGCGCGGGCAGGACGGCTATGCCAACGCTTATACCATCGACACCGACGGACTGAATATACTGAACCTTTCCGATGAGAAGTATAATATCCTGAACTGGCTGGCAATACTGATTAAAAACAGACGCTTCAGCACGACGGTTCCGATCGCTCAGGTCGCCAAACAGTATATCATTGAGAACTTCTCCGTCGATATTGCCCCCTACGACATCATCATCGGCTATCGTGCGGATGACTCCTACTTCTCCTTTGCGAAGGACTTTATCAGCAACACGATCTCCCTTGAGCAGTTATCCCGCGCGATGCGCCTGGGTAAGCTCGGTGAGCAGGTAGTGCTGAAATCGAAGAAGGCATTTGACGCTGTTCAGTTTGAAAGAGACAAATGCGAATACGCGGACAGCAGTATCTATTTTCCGTTAAGAGAGAAGAGAGACAGCGAAGCGAGAACGCAATACCTGAGCGTTGAACGATACAACGATGTCGTGAATGGTTTGTTCATTCGGGATATCATGGGAAGGAACATGAAGAATGAAGACTTTGGCAGATAATTATTCCGATGAAAAGACGGTTGATCTGGTCGCCGAGTGCTTCGACTATGCGGTCAACTTCTGCAAAACAGACGGAGACGATTTCTGGAATTACCTCGTTATCTCCGGCATTGCCAAGCAGTTGGAGGACGGCAATCCGAAGTTTGTATTGGGACACTCCGCTGTAGAGATCGTGAACATGGTATTTGATAAGATGAATATTGCCTCCGATAACACCGACTATGTTGCTTTTGAACGCTCACCCGAATACTGGGCAGGCTGGGCATTGGCTCAGTACCAGATCAAGTCGGAGCAGTCTTACAAAAAGCTCCATTCGCTCGTTGGCTTCTCGGAGTTGATAGGAATGTACCAAACGCTGCATGAGGCACCGATCGAGAAATTCTTTGATAAGATGGACAAGCGAACGGCAAATCAACAAATCGGCTTGAAACGGCAGAGGGAAAGAATGGGATTATCCCAATCAAGCCTTTCCAGAATATCCGGCGTCAGTCTGAAAACGATCCAAGCCTATGAGCAAGGGCAGAAGGACCTCAAGCGAGCGAAGCTCGAAACGCTGAACTTGTTTGCTGATATTCTGGCATGCAAAATCGAGGATCTGTTTTAGTTGACAAAAGGGTTCCGGCGCGCTAATATTTTACAAACTTTGAAGAAGAGGTGAGAACGAATGAATGGTGTGATTTATGCAAGGTATTCTTCCGATAATCAAAGGGAAGAAAGTATTGAAGGACAGCTGAGAGAATGTATGGCGTTTGCCGAGAAGAACGATATTCAAATCGTTGAGACGTACATCGACAGAGCGCTCTCCGCAAAGACAGATAACCGTCCCGGGTTTCAGCGGATGATTCGGGACAGTGCCAAAGAACAATTCGAGGTCATCATCGTATGGAAGCTCGATCGCTTTGCCCGAAACCGATACGATTCCGCACACTATAAGGCGATCCTGAGACGCAACAATGTGCGTGTGGTTTCCGCTACCGAGGCGATCTCGCAGGGTCCCGAAGGTATTATCCTTGAATCTCTTTTGGAAGGCATGGCGGAGTATTACTCAGCCGAGCTTGCTGAAAAGGTGCTCCGCGGAATGAACGAGAACGCTTACAAATGCAAATTCAACGGAGGTACGATCCCATACGGCTACTATGTAGATGACGAACAGCATCTGCAGATTGAACCCGCAACCGCGGCTATCGTCCGTGAAGTTTTCGAGCTTTATGACAGCGGGATGACAATGAAAGAAATCGTGACTACGCTCAACGATAAAGGACTCCGCAACAGAAGAGGAAATCCTTTCAAGATATCCGTTGTCTCCAAAATGCTGACCAATCGGCGATATATCGGCGAATACAAATTCAGAGAGATCGTTATCGAGAACGGTATCCCTGCCATCATCCCGAAAGAGATGTTTGAATCCGTCAACAACAAACTAAACGCAAACAGAAAAAAGCCCGCCCGAAAGAAATCAGGCGAGGAGTATATTCTGACTACAAAGCTCTACTGCGGTAACTGTAAATCTTTCATGGTAGGCGAGAGCGGTACCAGCCGATGGGATAAAACCTACCGCTACTACAAGTGCGTGTCTGCAAAGCGGAAAAGCGGCTGCGATAAGAAAGCTGTTCAGAAGGATCTGATCGAGGATCTGGTGATCGATCAAATCCAAAAGATCATCCGAGACGATTCCGCTATCAATTTGATCGCAGACAAAATCATCAAGACACAAGGCGAAGAGGATAACGGAATTCAACTTCTCAGGCGCCAGCTTGCCGAGGCTGAATCGGGAATTGAAAACCTGATGAAAGCGATCGAGATGGGAATCATCACCGAGACCACCAAAAACCGATTGATCAAGCTCGAGGATCGGAAAAAGGAACTTGAGGTCAGGCTGGCTTCGGAGACGATCAAAAAGCCTATCCTGACAAGGGAACAGATCATTTTCTGGCTTCAGCGATTCAGAACCTTCGATCCAAAGAATCCGAAGCACAGGAAAAACATGATCGACAGTTTTGTCAACGCGATTGTGCTGTACGATGACAAGATCATCTTCTACTTCAACTATAAAGAGAACGCCGAAACCCTTTATCAGAAGGATTTGGAGGATTTTTCGGATTTATTCGTCTCTGCTCCACCACAGAAAAAATCCTGCCACGACGTGGCGGGATTTTTTTGTGTATTTTTCATTATTCAGTCTTAAGTTTTCAGTTTTAAGTTGATCGGACACTATTTTCTATATGACTACTGAAAAGTCAAACGGAATCGCTGTATCATAATGATTGTTTGGAACTCTTTACTATTTTGTTTTCGGTTGTAGTATTTTTATTACCGCCATATTTCCTCCGAATCTTTTTACGCATAGGGCATATGAACGCCTGAAGATACAGCATATATGCTCGGGATTGGCGCTTTATACTTGACAAAATCGCCAATCACTTTTATCATAATTTGTATATTGAAAGAAAGCGGTGATAAGATGCAAAAGATACTGGTACTGGATTTCGGCGGTCAGTATAATCAGCTGATCGCGCGGCGTGTTCGCGAGCAGCATATTTATG
>OCVV011036831.1_pt1 | contig 14271 bp, 15 predicted proteins | sample 1539721 | NCBI WGS metagenome assembly OCVV01 (sample SAMN02144230, study PRJEB22623) | gut metagenome | biome: sheep rumen | host: Ovis aries | place: New Zealand
ATAAGTTAAGTCTGAAGTATTATTAAATGTTTTATAAATAAAGAAAAGAGCTAATAAAAGAATAGTTATTATTAAGATAAGTTTAATAATAATTCTTTGTTCAAAACTAATATATATTTTATTTAACATAGTTTCACTTTCTTTCTACTATTAATTAAATATAAATAAAATTTATATCTATATTTTCTACTTTTATAGGAAAAGTTACTAATGTATTTAAAGAAGCTGGTACTTCTATTATTAATTTCATATTCTGAGTTTCGTTTTTCTTTAGCTTGTCTTCTACTCTTACTCTATTTCCATTTTTATATAGTAATTCATATTTTAAATTATCACAAAAAATTTTATTATCGCTTGAACTAGATCCTGAACATATTGGACTTGCTATTGTAATTTGTGATAGCGTGGCATCTTTTCCACCTTTATTAGTAATAGTAAAAGTATATTCAATAAATGAATTAGTATCATTAAAAGTTACATTGTAATTTACTAATGATGTCTTATTAACCAAAGGTAGAGTATATATTACATTATCAAAAGTAGATGCTGAGATATTATCAATATGAATATCTATTTTTTTATTATTTGAAACAGAATCTGTAAAAGAGATTGGGTCATTAATTATAAATGATACTAACATGCCAAGTACAGAAACAATAATAAAGGATATTATAAATATTTTTAGACCAACTTTTTTATTAGCATTTATCACTTCTACCACCTACAATAAATTATAACAAATAAAAAGCTAATAATCCATCTAGAATATTAGTTTACATGTAAATTTTTATCTACCTCGACCATGTTCATTTACTAATGTCTCAATAAAACTATTATGTGTTTCTAGTAGCTTTTTATTAAGTTCTTTCTGAAGAAATACTAAGTGTTTAGACATATATTCTAATTCTTTTTTTGTTAGATATTTTCGATATTTATTTTTTATGATTAATCTAAATTTTTCTATCCTATTTAGTGCTTCTCGATAGGCATCACCAGATTCATCATTATCATCATCAATTAATATTTCAGTTAGATATTGCACTAAGATATCATATTTTTCTTTTACTTTATCAAAAACAACTGGATTGGCAAGAGTCTTGGAAGAAATACTTATTTTTTTTATATCACAACCAGATATTGAATAAACTTTTCTATTTGAGCCCATTAAAAAACCATCAATATCCATAAGCTCCGTCTTATCTAACATATGTCCATTATTTTTATAATTACTATTTACTAAATACATAAAATCACCACTATTTCTTTAATAAATCTGGTCGCCTTTTTTTAGTCCTTTTTATACTTTCATTTTTTCTATATTCAGCAATTTTTTTATGATCTCCTGATAATAATACTTCTGGTACTTCCATTCCTTCATATACTCGAGGTTTAGTATATGTTGGATAATCTAATAGGTTATGGTTAAAAGAATCATTATTTGAACTATCTTCATTAATTACTCCAGGTAAAAGACGAACAACAGAATCAGCTATTGCCATTGCGGGAATCTCTCCTCCAGTTAATACATAATCGCCTATACTTATTTCCATATCACAGATACTTCTAATTCTTTCATCAAAGCCTTCATAGTGTCCACATATTAAAATTAAGTGCTTTTCTTTTGCTAAACTATAAGCTTTTTCTTGATTAAACAAATCTCCATCAGGAGTAAGTAATATTACTTTAGAAGAATCATTTCTCAGACTTTTAACACAATCAAATATAGGCTGTGGCATAAGTACCATACCAGCACCACCACCATATGGAGTATCATCTACTTTGTTATGTGCATCTTTTGTAAATTCACGAAAATTTATTAAATTAATTTCTACTTTATTTAAATCTATTGCTCTTTTTATAATAGACTCTTCAAATACTCCTTTAAACATATTGGGAAATAGTGTTAAAATATCTATTCTCATTTTTATCACATTCCTTCTATTAAATTAATATATACTTCTTGTTTGTCTTTATTTATTTTTAGATATGGAGAATTCATAGGAATAAGTACTTCATGTGAAAACATAATTCTCATTATTTTATTATTGGGACTTGCTAAAAATATTTCTTTAATTATTCCATTTTCTCCCCTATTATTAATCACTTTAAAACAAATCAATTCAGAATCAAGTATTTCATTACTTTCAAGTTCTAATTCATTTTTATAAATATAAACATCTTTTTGTATAAGATATAATACATCATTTATATTATTATAATCATTTAATGTTACCATTTCAAACTTTTTATGATGGCGATAACTTTTAATAATATATTCTTGATTATCTATAAGCAATTTATTTCCAATAATAAATACTTTATTTTTATATTGAAAATTACTTAATATTTTTACTTCTCCTTTAATTCCATGAGTTCCTACAATTTTACCAATATAAATTTTATTCATTCTATCACCTATCTAATTCATATAATAATATACTACAAGCAACTCCAACATTTAAGCTCTCTACATTACTATTCATTTTTATATATAAATTTTTATCACATAATTCTTGAATATTACTTTTAACTCCATTTCCTTCATTACCCATTATTAAACAGAATTTATTTTTATACTTGTTAGAAAGTTGTCTTACATCGATGCCATTATTTACATTAGTTCCATATATTGTAAAATTTTTATTTTTTAGTTGTTGAATGGCCGAATAAGCATTCATATTTATTATATTTATGTGGGTAAACATTCCTTGCGTACTTCGTAATACTTTAGGATTATATAAATCAACGGAATTATTTGTGAGGATTATTGTACTAATATTAAAGGCTACAGCACTTCGAATAATAGTACCTAAATTACCTGGATCTTGTATTTCATCTAATAATAATATTTTATCGCCAATAATTTGTTTAGAATTGTTTTTTTTACATAATGCTACAACTGTAGGTATTGAATCTAGTGAAGTAATTTTCTTCATTACTTCAGCACTTACATATGTAACTGCAAAATTATATTCAATATTTTCTCCTTCTAGAGCAAATAATTCAATTACTATATTTTCTTTTATTGCTTCATTAACTAAATGTAGTCCTTCTGCAATAAATGTATTGGTTTTATCTCTATTCTTCTTTTTTTGCAATTTAACAAGTTCCTTAATTTTATTATTTTCTAAACTAGTTATAACCATTAAAACTCCTTCATTTCTTCACGATATTTTTTATAATTTGGTAAATTATCACCAACTAGATTCCAAAACAATCTAGAATGATCTCCATATATTAAGTGACTAAGTTCATGGATAATTACATAATCTAAATATTTAGTATCTCTCTTTATTAGTTCTAAATTTAAAGTAATAATATGTGTTTTAACATTACACACTCCCCATCTAGTAGTCATTTTTCTAATTCTTAGTTTCGGATATGGTATCTTTCTACAAAAATTATTATAATTGTAATCAAGTCTTTCTTTAAATAAAATCTTAGCTTTACTTTTATACCATTTATCTATATCAACTTCATTTCCAATATAAACTTTATCATTTGAAAATTCTACTTTATTTCCTTCAATATGAATAATAATATACTTCTTACCTAGATAAAAGAATCCACTATTATTTTTTATTTTTATTTGTTCTTTATCTATCATGTCACAAATATTTTTATAATTATCTTTAATAAGACCCTTAATAAATAAATTACTTGTAAAAATTGATGTTGTAACATAAATATTTAAATCTTTCTTTACTCTAATATAAGTATTTTTATTTGTTCTTTTTTTTTCAATAATTATATTATAATTTTTACCATTATACTTAAGTTGCATATAACCACCACATTTATTTTACAATATATTAAAGCAAATTAAAAGAGGTCTAATTTTTAGACCTCGAATAACCTACATAATAATAGAAACCATCTTCATCTAATTCATATTTATAGGAAATTTGTTGTAAATTATCTTTATTAGCATCTATATAATCATTAAAATGTTTATCTCTTGTATAATCACCATTATTTTCAGTTAAAATTTTGTTGCATTCAATATCTTGACATAAATTACTTGTAGAATTATCTGTTTCAATATTATATACAATAGCAGTCGTTATTATTAATTCTTTATTTTTATTTTTTACTGCTGAAATCATTTTTTCATGAATTGTATTATCTTTTTTTATATTACAAGTACTTGGACTTGTATTTTCAAATGATTTTGTTAATGAATTATAATGAAGAGTATTACATTTATCTCTTATATTATCAATATGTTTATAACTATTTACCCCAAATATTAATTCATATGCAGATTTTACATCATTCTCTGAAATACTTATTTTAGTTGTATCATCAACAATATTTTTTTGATATATATTATATGCAAGATTTAATTTATATTCTTCATTCATTTTAGATGTAGTCATTTTTTTATTGTTATATATCAAATCTTGGCTAATATTGTCATGAACATTACTATAAAGATTAATAATATTAGGATTGTTAATATCTAGTTTAATATCTTTTTCTTCGTGTCTTTTAGAAGTTATTTCACTTGTAGTATTTTTTTCTTTTTCTGGAAATATTATTTCATAGTCATATAATAAAAATAATACTAAAAAAACTATAATTATAAGTAAAACTATTATCATTATAAATGATGCTTTTTTACTATTTTTTTTAGATTTTTCTATGTCACTTTCTATTACTCTTTTTTTTATATCTTTTTTCATATTACCACCAATATCCTTCTAAATTTATGCTATCACAAATAGAAATTATTTTCTATACTAAATTAAATAAAAAAAACTCAATTAAGAGTTTTTTTATTTATTGTAATGTATATTGGTAAGGATCTTCACTTTCTTCTTGTTGTTGTGCAACATTCTCAACATAGGCATCAACTGCTGCTTCATTTGAAGTTGTAGTATTAATATTAGTATTCTCTTGTTGAACAGGTTCTTCATAAACAACTTCAACTTCTTCTTGATAGTCATATGATTGACTAGAAGAAGATTCTGTTGAATAGCTTGGAGTAGTAGGTTCTGGTTCAGATACCGGATTTGTAGAAGTAGGTGTTGATTCAGGTACTGTATTTGTAGAAGTAGGTGTTGATTCAACTACTTCATCAGATTTAGTACTAGTTTCACTTGAACCTGATAAATCTTGAGTATTGTCATTATTATCTGTAGATTCAGCAGCTTTATCAAATTCAGCACCAGTTTTATTTGGATCTGGCAAATCCTGATTAACTCCACTATCATCTGTTGTTATATCTTTTACTGAATCATCAAGGTTTCCTGCATTATCTGAATGCTCGTTGTCAAAGTCTACACTACCAGAAAAATCATTTTCATTTACTGGCTTATCATTTGTTTTGTCAGTATCACTATTGTTTTTATTTATTTGATTATTTGCTTCATTAATATCAGCCTGTAATTTTTTTTCATCTGCTGCTACTTCTTGTTCTATTGTTTTAGCTTTTTCATCTTCCTGAGCTTGAATTTGTAATCTATTTAGTTCAGCAATTGCTTCACCAGATGATTTACTCTTACTATTCCAAATTGCTATACCAGCATCAATTTGAGACTTTAATCTTTCTCGTTCATTAACAGGCACTTGATCTTCACTTACTGCTTCTCTAGTTGTTACACTTCTATACGTAGTTGAAGAAGTTGTATAAGAAGAAGCTGTTTGATAAGAACTTGTTGAATAACGAGTACCAGAAGTATAAGTAAAGTTTTCAGCACAACTTTCAAAATTATAATTGACTTTAAATTGAAAAGCAGCTAATTTACTTAATTCTCTATGTTCATCATCTATAACATTTATTCCATATTCATCTAAATAACTATTAATTGCATTTCTATATTCGTCATATGTTGGATTAGAAAAATCAGTATTTGAACTTAAAGTAATAGTTTCAACTCTTTCAAATTTTTCTTCTGCATAATTACATAAACCCGTATCATTTAACCAATCAATTGATGTATCATCTAATGTTAAATCTACATCTAGGTTTTGCCACATTATCTCACCAGCAGCAACCATTGGTATGACTGATAATTTATATGATTCTATTGAATTGCGAGAATCAGCATGGGAAATTCCCTCGGTTCTTACTTCATCTGTTATTGGAAAATCACACCTAATTTGTTCATAAAAAGCATTAATTTTATCAAGTTTTTCTTGTCCTGTTGCTGAATTTGCTTCTATAAACATTTGATGCATTTTATTATAGTAATCTTTAGCTTCTTGAGTTTCAAGTAAACAGCTCATATCAACTTGGCTTTCAGGTGTTTCAATAACATATGCTCCCATTAATTGTAATGTTGCATCTTTATAGGCATTAGTTAAATCTTCTGAATATATATTTGCACCATTAAATATAGCTTTTAATTGATCTTTTGAATAATCATTATAAGCAACTTGTAAAGCACTAACTTCATCAAATGATAAAGCTGCCCTTATAACTTTTCCTTCTTCCATATGAGCACTGGCAAATTTTCCATTAAATGTAGTTATTCCAGAATATAAATTTGTCATTGCTGTTTTTTGGGTAGTATTTGTGGTTTCATTTAATAGTTCATCTACTGTATCTTCTGATTTAATTTCTTGAGTTGTTGTTGTAGATGAATTATCGCTACTATTTTTATTATTTAATGTACTAGCAACAGCACCTCCACTACTTCCTAAAACTAAAGCTGACGCTAAAGTTGTTGCTATTGCTTGATTTCTAAAGTTTGCAGATATATTTGGCATTTGTATTTTATTTATTTTTCTAATTTTATTGTCATTTATTTTTTTATTTGAAACAAAGTAAGACTTTGCTCTAGAAAAAGCATTATTTTTTTCATTACTTAAATTAGATTGACTTTTTATTTTTTTAGATGTGAAAAAAGCTCTAATTTTAGAAAAGATATTTATTTTTTCTTTATTTAAGTAGGATACTTTCTTTGCTTTTCTAGATGAGAAGAAAATTTTAATTTTAGAAAAAACATTCATTTTTTTACTGCTTAAATTAGACTTTTTCTTTAATTGTCTAGATGCAAATAAAGAATTTATTTTCTTTAAAGGATGTAAAGTTTTTAAATCATCATTTCTTTTAATATTAATTGGTTTATCAAGTGGTCTTAAAACTCCAGTTTTTAATAAACCTATTTCGTTACCACCTATATTATCATTTTTTTCTAAATTATATTCTTGATTAAATCTTTTTTCGGACATTACTTGAACAGAATTATTCATAAAATTATAGAACTCATCGTCATTAGTTATATTATTAATTTTAAGTAAATTATAACATGCCTTCATTCCGTCTATATATGAAACCTTTTCTAATTTTCCATTTTGATAAACTATACACGCTTTCCGTTCGGAATTTTCAGCTTCAAAATTTTCATAAAATATTATTTCTTTTATTTCATTCATTCAAAACACCCTCCTACTTTTGTTTCTTTCTTCCTGTATATGCCCAACCATTATTAAGTAATGATTTATCATTATATTTACTCCATTTAATACTAGTTGAACCTTTACTTATTAATTTTCTTGATTTAGTACTTTGATAACATACTGTTCCATATAATTTTTCAGTTCTAGTTGATTTTTCAGTTACATTTACTGTTCCATAAATTGGAACTGTCTTAATACTATATCCACCACAGCTTGCTTCATAACTTGTTTGAGTTGAACTTGATGTTGATGAAGAGGATGATGAAGTAGTGATAGGAATAGTAGTTGAAGAAACACTTGTTAATCCTCCAGTATATGTATATTTATCGTAGTAATAATTTGGAAGTGTGGTACAAGTATCAGAACAATAACTATAGTCTGCTCCGACAAATTTGTAACTTACTCCTGCTGTATCTCTTGGTGGGTTACTATAACTTGCACGTCCAACATACTGCCAACTACCAACAGACCTTCCAGTTGTTCTTGTTATTGTATTTATTGTCGTATAGGTTGTAGCAGTTGTTGTAGCATATAATGTATTATTTATTTTTACAAAATTATATTTATTACATGATTTAACTTGATATGATCCAGTTTGAACAATTTGACTTCTTTTTTTGGCATAAGTTTTACGATAAGTACCAATTTGTTCTTTTCTACTTGTCATTTGTAATTTATATAGACAAGATGGATTACTATCACTACAATTTATTTCTTTTGTAGAACAATTAGTCTTTTTCCAATCAGACCAACTTGTCCAATAACTAAATCTAGAACTAGTTGTCTTCTTGTATTCATAAATATACTCTGGCTTATATGTTGGCTTTGGTGAATCACTTGGCTTTGGTGAATCACTTGGCTTTGGTGAATCACTTGGCTTTGGTGAATCACTTGGTGTTGGATTCGGCTCATCACATTCTTTACCTCTACATGGTTTATCACTTGGCTTGTATGTTGGTTTTGTAGTCGGAGTCTTATTTGGTTTACTTGTTTTACAATGACTTCCTTTACAACTAGTATTTGATGGCTTAGTACTTGGATAGTAATAAGTACCATCCTTTATTGTACCTTTAATTGGAACAGTAGAACTTATACTAGAATTCTTTGAACTATTATAAGTTGTAGTACTAGTAGATTGTTTTTCACAAATATAAGAATCACAATATGTATAGCAACCTAAATGAACTAATATATAGTCTTCTTTTTCACTATCTTTTAAATTTACTTTCAATAAGTATTCATCATCTAATTTTGTTATTTTTACATAACTTGCTTCAACATCACAAGCTTTATTGTTTTTATCTATTAGAGCAACAATTAGCTTTTTACCAATCATATCACTTAGAGTCATAGTATCTGACTCACCAACTTCTTTTGGTAATCTCTCATCTGTATAATAAGAAATTGCTGCTTGTTTCATTTTATCTAAATTATCTGAAAAGATCTGTGAAGTAACTGCTTCAATTCCTGAAGTATCACAAACTCCTGTTGAACATTGCTTAGTCTGAACATTCTTTTGATTATATTTTGGAACTAACCATACTAATAATCCTACAACTAATATTACTAAAATTACTTTTAAAACAAAGTTCCTTATTGGATAACCTTTCTTTTCATACTCATCTTCATACATACTAAATACCCCCCTATAACGTCATCTGTTCACTATAATATTACTAAAATGCTTATTTGTCAATGTTTTTTCAACTTAACAATGGTCATTCCTGCATTAAAATTGTCTATTTTATATTTTTCAACCAATTTATTTCTTTTCAAAACTTCTTGTGTTGTTTTTTTGATTATTCCAGTTCCATTACCATGAATTATAATAACCTTCTCATCTTTTATTTTATAATGATCATTTATAAAATCATTTATTAAAATTCGAGCATAATCTCTATCTACTCCATGTAAATCAATGGTTGGTAAATTATCATATAATGTTATCATAATTTAATACTTCTTCTAATTTTGGTATAGAAAATCTTGATCCAATTTTTGTTACAGAAATAGCACTAGTTATTGAGGCATAATGAATTGCCTTTTCTAGGGGATAACCATTGCCTAAAAAATAAGTTATCGCACCATGAAAAATATCTCCTGCTCCAGTTGAATCTTTAGCAGTAACTTTAATACTTGGAATAATCTTATATTGACCATCTATTTGAGTAAAACTGCCAGCTGCTTCTAAAGTAATAATAACTGTATTTTGAAAATAAATTTTTAATTCATTATAAACTTCAATTAAAGAGTTTAGATTACTTATATCTATCTTTTTTTTGCTAAATCTTTCAGCAAATTCTTTTGAACAAACTAAATATTTTACTTTTTTACCTAATTTTAATGTATCTTCAGTTAATCTTCCAGCATCTATTACACTGAGAGCATCTGGATTATTATTAAGTACTTCTAAAGCAGTTCCTGGATGTTCACCATCTATTAATATTAAATCTGCTTTATCTGTTATAATATTATCTAATTTTTTTATAGGATCTTTTTTAGAAGTAATAATAGTCCTTAATCCATTACTCATATTAGCAATTATAAAACTACTAGATGTTTGATAATTTTTCCTTTTTTCTAAGTATTTAGTATTTGCACCTATTTTTTTAAATTCATCAATAATTCTATCTCCATAATAATCATCACCTATTACTGAGCAAATAGTAGTTTCTATTCCCCATTTAGCTAGTAGATAGGCTCCATTTGATGCTGGACCTCCACCACATTCAATATGATTTTCTATTCGATATTTAAAATTTTCTATTGGATAAGCATCCATTGGTAAAGTAGTATCATAAGTAGAATGTCCCACACAAATTGCTTTCATAAATTTCACCTCATTATATAATTTATATTCATCTTCATTATATAATTTTTTATAATAAATTGCTAGTAAAGAAAAAGATTGTTAATTAAATTAGTTAACAATCTTTAAATATTATTTATTTTATTTTTATAAACAACATATGATGTAGAACCAGCTACAATCAATAAACCTGCTAAACCTATTAACCCTCCATTTGCTCCTGTGTCTGGTGAATTAACTACTTGAGATGTAGCACTATCAGACTCAGTTGAGTTTGTATCACTAGTTGTAGAGCTTTCATCTGTTGTAGTATTAGATTTAGTATTTTCACTCGTTGTTTGTGAGCTATCACTAGGTGTCGTACTATTGTCGCTAGTTGTAGAACTATCACTTTTTGAACTATCTGATTTCTCTACTGTTGTTGTATTAGAATTTAGATTTTTTCTTGATGAACTATTTTTACTTGTTAATTTAGCAATGATAAATATTAATAAAATAATAATTATAATTACAATAATCCATCTAACAATTGTTCTAATTAAATCACTCATATCCGTTCCTCCTTTGCCAATATTATAACACATTTTTTAAAAATTGCTATCTTTTTTAGCACTTATTACATAACAAGAACTATTTTTTATCTTTTTTAAGTGTTTTTTTTGGTAATGCATCTTTTCTTGAAAAATTTTGACGACCTTTTTTATCTGGTCCAAGAGCTTTAACCATTATTTCATCACCTACTGATAAGACATCACTTGGTTTATCAATCCTCTTATCAGCTATTTGTGATACATGAACAAGTCCTTCGCAACCTGGCCATAACTCTACAAAGCAACCAAAATCTTCAAGTTTTACAACTTTAGCATTATAGATTTTACCAACTTCTACTTCTCTTGTAATATCTTCAATCATCTTACGAGTTTTATCAATTATATTTTGATCATTATGATAAATTATAACTCTACCATCATCTTCTAATTCTACTTTAACAGCATTAACATTAGTTACTTCAGTAACATTTGAAGCATCACAGATAATTTTAGTAATTGTTTCTCCACCCTTACCAATAACATCTTTTATCTTAAGTGGATTTATCATAAATGTTTCCATCTTTGGAGCATATTTAGATACCTCTTTACGAGGTTCTGGTATTTGTTTTTCAATGACATCTAATATTTCTAGGCGAGCTTTTTTAGCTTGAGTTAAAGCTTCTTTTAATATTTTTTTAGTTACTCCTTTAATTTTTATATCCATTTGAAGAGCAGTAATACCATTTCTTGTTCCAGCAACTTTAAAATCCATATCTCCTAAATGGTCTTCCATTCCTTGAATATCAGTTAAAATAGTATAGTCTTTGCCATGAGTAATTAATCCCATAGCAATTCCTGCAACTGGAGCTTTTATTGGAACTCCTGCTGCCATTAGTGACATACAACCTGCACAAATACTTGCTTGTGATGAAGATCCATTTGATTCAAGTATTTCAGAAACTACTCTAATGGTATATGGAAATTCTTCTTCAGATGGAATCACTTGAAGAAGTGCTCTCTCACCTAATGCACCATGTCCAATTTCACGGCGACCTGGTGCACCATATCTACCAGTTTCTCCAACGGCAAATTGTGGAAAGTTATAATGTAACATAAATCTCTTTTGATCTTCCAATCCAAGACCATCTATTATTTGATGTTCGTTTATAGCACCAAGTGTTGTAACAGAAAGAGCTTGTGTCTCACCTCTTGTAAATAAAGCCGAACCATGTGTTCTTGGAAGTAAATCAATATCTGTAGATAAAGGTCTAATCTCGTCCATTGCTCTTCCATCCGACCTGATACCTTCTTTAACAACAATATTTCTAAATAATTCATATTCTATTTTACTTACTACTAATTGTACTTTTACGAGTAATTCTTTTAATTCTTCTTCTTTTAACTTATTTTCATTCTCAGTAGTAAATAGATCTATCATTTCTTGTTTAATATTATCAATTGCTTCATACTTTTCTAATTTTTCTTTAATATGAAGAGCTTTATTCATTTTATCAGTAATTAATGAGCTAATGCGATCTTCTAATTCTTTTTCCGGAGTAAGAGTTTCATATTCCATCTTTTCAACCCCTACTTCAGCAATTATTTTGTTTTCAAATTCGATTAATTCTTTTACAGCATTATGTCCTTCCATTAATGCGTCTAACATGACTCCTTCTTTTACTTGTTTTGCTCCAGCTTCAACCATGTTAATAGCGTCATGTGTTCCTGCTACTGTTAAATCAAGGTCTGATTTTTCTTGCTCTTCTGCAGATGGATTTATAACAAATTCGCCATCTACTCTTCCAACTTTAACCCCTGCAATTGGTCCATCAAATGGTATCTTAGAAATTGATACAGCAAGAGATGAGCCTAGCATTGCTGCAAGTTCTGGAGAGCAATCTTGATCAACTGATAAAACAGTTGAAATTACTTGTACTTCATTTTTAAAACCTTCTGGAAAAAGTGGACGCATTGGACGATCAATTAATCTTGCAGCAAGTGTTGCAGCCTCACTTGGTCTACCTTCTCTTTTAATAAATCCTCCTGGTATTTTACCAACAGAATATAATTTTTCTTGATAATTAACTGTTAATGGAAAAAAGTCAGATAATAAGTTAGCTGTTTTAGAAACAACTGCTACACTTAAAACCACTGTATCATTAAATCTAACAAGTACAGCTCCATCAGCTTGCTTAGCAAGGCATCCATGTTCAACAACAATTTTTTTACCATGAAAATCCAATTCAAATACTTTTTTCATATTTACCTCTCTTTCAAAAAAAATAGACACGAAAAAATGTGTCTACTTTCTTAAACCTAATTTTTTAATTAATTCACGATATGCTTGAATATCATTTTTAGCAAGATATTGTAGCATATTCTTTCTTTGACCAACTTTCTTTAAAAGTCCTCTACGTGAATGATAATCATGAATATGTACTTTTAAATGCTCAGTCAATTCATTAATTTCTTCTGTAAGAATTGCTATTTGAACTTCAGCTGAACCAGTATCTTTTTCATCTCTAGCATATTTTTTGATAATTTCTTGTTTTTTTTCTTTTGTTAATGCCATATTAACACTTCCTTTCTTAATAATTCACCATAACTAAGTAAGAAATCGGAAATTTTTCTAACTGAGTTACAGTAAGTAAATGTATTATATATATTTTTTTTAACAATTGCAACTATTTTTACTTTAAAAAGAGAAATATTTATGATAAATTTATTATGGTGATACGATGAAAAAATTAAATATTAAAATGATTATTAGAAGTATTATAGTATTTGTTGGATTCTTCTTATCTAGTTATTTGCAATATATTCCTGTAATATTATTTAAATTAGATATTTCAAAAATTAGAAATAATATTGGTATGCAAGTTTTATTATCATGTTTTTCTAGTTTTGTTTTTATGATTATCTTATTAATTATATATAATAAAGATTTAAAAAGAGAATTTAAAACATATATTAGCAATTTTGCAAAAAATTTTGATACTGGTTTTAAATGGTATTTAGTTGGACTACTAATTATGATGATAAGTAATTTATTTTTATATTATGTTTTATCTTCTGGTGGAGCGATTAATGAAAATACAGTACAAAAAATGATTAAGTCTTCTCCAATATTAATGGCCATCGATGCTTGTATAATTGGTCCATTCAATGAAGAAATTATTTTTAGAAAATCATTATATGATATTTTTAAAAAGAATAAATATATTTTTATTATTCTTTCATTCTTATTATTTGGTGGAGCTCATGTATTTAGTACTGCTAAGACATTAACTGACTACTTATACATAATTCCTTATGGAGCTCTAGGTGGAGTGTTTGCTATTAGTTACAGTAAAACTAATACAGTATTTACTTCAATGATTATGCATATATTACATAATAGTGTTTTACTTATATTATCCTGTTTAATTTACTTTTAAGTAAAAATCCACCCTTAAAAAGGGTGGTTTTTCTCTGAAGCCTATAAGGCTTGACACTGGCAGCTACCATTTGGTAGCTTTTTTAGTC
>OCVV012878890.1_pt1 | contig 14271 bp, 7 predicted proteins | sample 1539721 | NCBI WGS metagenome assembly OCVV01 (sample SAMN02144230, study PRJEB22623) | gut metagenome | biome: sheep rumen | host: Ovis aries | place: New Zealand
ACAGGTGTGAGTCACACCCCTACCATAGGTGTGAGTCACACCCCTCTCATAGGTGTGAGTCACATCGATTTTGAGGCTACGGGCAAGTACATTTTGACCAATTTCGTGCGGTCTCGGAGGCTCACAAAAAGGACGTTGTTTTCAAGACCGATGACTTTTTTGTGGGGGGTGTGATTGCGAATCATCATTTTTTTTCTCCTTTTTTTTCGTTGTTTTACAAAATTGCTTTATCTTTGCACAAATAATCTTTTACTAAGCACAAACCTGTATGAGAAAAATATATATGCGTTGCCTGATGTTGTGGGCAGCCATTGTGATTGCTTCGGCCGGATTCGCTCAGGAGAGGGAAGATGAAAGGGCTGAAGAGTCTGTTGGTGTGGAAGTGTCAGGTGTGTCCCGCATGTCGGAGATGGACTCCATCATGGCGGCAAATGATTCTGTCACCCGCGAGTTGCGCCATCAGATTCAGGAACTGAAACTGCAGGGCATCTTGATGCAGGAGCAACTGGAGAAGAGTGGGGCAGATGCCCGTGAGGACTCGTTGCGCGAGGCGACGCGTCGTCAGCGCATCGACTCCCTTCGCCAGGTCACACAGGGGTCGCCGCTCGTGGTGGAGGGCGACACGCTGCTGGTCATCTATGCACGGAAAGGCGGCATGCAGCCCGAAGCCCGGACGAAAGCAGCGCAGAAACGGATTCTGGAGGTGGGAAAGAGCCTCAAACTTTTCACCGATTCCATCTATGTGTTTGACAGCGAAGAGTCGTCCGACGTGATGGCTGGCGAAACGGTCATCCTCAGTGTGACCCATCTCGATGCCCTCTGGAACAATACAGACCGCATGGAGTTGGCCAACCGCTATTGCGAGATTATCGGCAAGAAGGTGAAGGAACTGCATGAGGCTTACGGCCTTCGGCAGAAGATGAAATCTTTTGGTCTGGTGGCACTCATCGTTCTGGTGCAGGTGATTCTGATTCTGGTGACGAACTGGATTTTCCGCCGCTGGAAATTCAGGCTGACGCGCATCTTGCTGCGCAACATCAGGCCCATCAGCATCAAGGATTACACCCTGCTCGACCGGCGCAGGGTGGGGGTGGCCATCATCATGCTGCTCAACGCGGTTCGCCTGATGATGGTGCTGCTCCAATTGCTCATCTCCATTCCGCTGCTCTTCTCGGTCATTCCCGAAACCAAAACGCTCACCTACACCGTCTTTGGCTATCTGTGGAGTCCGCTGAAGGACATCTTCATCTCGGTGGTGAACTATCTGCCCGACCTCTTCAAAATTATCGTCATCATTTTCTGCTTCCGCTATTTGCTTAAGGCCGTTCGCTACTTTGCCGACGAGATTGGCTCTGGCAAACTGAAAATCAATGGCTTCTATGCCGACTGGGCCATGCCGACCTACACCGTTCTGAGGGTGCTCCTCTATTCGTTCATGCTGGTGATGATTTGGCCCTTGCTGCCCAGTTCCAACTCGGAGGTCTTCCAAGGGGTGTCGGTCTTCATAGGCTTGATTGTCTCGCTGGGTTCCACTTCTATCGTGGGCAATGTGATGGCGGGGCTGGTGATGACCTACATGCGCCCTTTCCACATTGGCGACTACATCCGCTTTGGCGACGTAGAGGGTGAGGTGGTGGAGAAGTCGATGCTGGTCACTCGGGTGCGCACTCGGAAGAACGAGATTGTCACCATTCCGAACTCGAACATGATGAGTTCGCAGACCTCTAATTTCTCTTCGTCGGCCCATCGCTATGGAGTGATTGTCCACACGAAAATCACCATTGGCTATGACGAGCCGTGGAAGAAGATTGAACGTCTCCTGCTCGAAGCGGCTGAGGCCACCGACGGCATCAAGAAGCACCCGAAGCCATACGTGCGTGTCACTTCGCTCGACGACTTCTATGTGGAGTATGAAATCAACGGATATACGGACAGGGCCAGAACGCTGCCTGCTGTCTATTCGGCTCTTCATGCCAACATCCTTGACCACTTCCATGGGGCGGGCGTGGAAATCATGTCGCCGCACATTGAGGCGCGACGTGACAATCTGCCCCTTCAGATACCTCCATCCGAAAAGCCGAAATAAATGCTTTTTTGTATTTTTCTTCGTGAAAGATGGGTGAATATATAACTTTTTTGTACTTTTGCAACGCTAATTTTATCTGATTTCATCATGAAAAAACTTTTGATACCTCAATTCATTCTGTTGTTGGGTTTTGTGTTGACGACTCTGGAGGCTTGTAATAAGGTGCGCGACTACAAGCCATCGGGGCCTCCACGGAGTGTGGTGGTCATCCACTCGTGGGATAGTGTGGGCGAGGAGAAGGAACTGTTTTCGCAGACGATGGAACGTGCGTTCCGCGAGAACGGTATAGATAATGTGGAGATTCACCACATCTATGCGAACATGGTGCGCAGGCCTGCCGAAGTGTTTGAGAGGTTCGACTGGCCTCGCTATGCTAAGGACATAGCGCGGTGGAAGCCGGAGGTGATTCTGCTGAACGATGACCCGATTGTGGACTGGCTGTTGAGGAAGGAGCATCCAGACTCGGTGTTCCTGAACACGCCAGTGGTCTTTGCGGGGGTGAATTCGCTGCTGAGCGACTCGGTGCAGAGGAAGTTCAGCCTGATGACGGGCTTTGAGGCGCGCATCGACTTGGGGCGTAACATTGAGGAACTGATGCGGATGGGAAGGAGCCAGAATGTGGTGATTGAACTGGACTATGGAGAGGGTGACGACCGGCTGAGGGCGCAGTTTGAGGATGAACTGCAGGATTCGAGCCGTTTTGTGAACAATAGTGACTTCAAGGTGAGGAACCTGGATGCGGAGTACCTGGGGCGGAGGTTCCCGGGATTGGCTGTGGTGAATGTGGTGTCGTGTGCCGAGCCTTACAGGAATGTGGGTGAGGGGGAGACGGCTGAGGACGGGAAGGACAGGACGGGACGCTTCTATCAGCGGGCTTCGACCATGTGGCACCTGCAGGTGAAGTGCGACATTTTCAGCAATAGTCTGATAGACCATGCGGGCAGGCCGCAGTTCACTTGTATCAGGGAGCAGTTTGGCGACCCGGAGAATCCGAGGTTCCTCTGTGGCTACTTCACTGGCACGGAGACGCAGGTGGAGGACCAGGTGAGATATGCGGCTCGCATCATGAAGGGGGAAAAGCCACGCACGTTGCCCATCAGCATTCATGCGAGCGATTATCATCTGGACTGGAACGCGATGCAGATGGTGTTTCCGCATGTGCCGTATAATGCCTACAAGGCGAAGTTCCACATTGTGAATGCGCCGTTCTATCTGGAGCAGCCGGTCTTGTTTGTGGTGGAGATTGTGGTGATTGTGGTGGTGATTTCGCTGGTGATTTATCTGATTGTCTTCTTGATGATTAGATGGAAGCAGAGGGGGCAGAACCAACTGATGGAGGAGTTGCAGTATGAGGAGAAGGTGCATGACTTGATGTTCTCTGACCCGAAGGACACGCTGTGGGAGTATTACGATGGGGTGTTTACGCTGACTCAGCAGTTTGCCGACCATTTTAAACTGCCTTCGGCTCGTGTGACGGAGGAGGATCTGGAGAGGATGGTGCATGAGGACAGCAGGCCATCGTTTGAGATTCTGAAGAAATTCCGCGAGCAGCGGGGCAGAAAGGTAATCAGGTTGCGCATGAGTCCCGACGGAGGAAAGTCGTGGTTCTGGACTGAGGTTACCTATACGGTCACTGACGAGGCGGCCAGGACGGGTCGCTTGTATGGGTTGCTGATGAACATAGACCAGAAGAAGGAGACGGAGGAGAAGATGGAACAGGCGCAGTTGCTGGCCAGCGAGGTGGCTCTGAAGGAGAATTTCTTGGCTAATATCAGCCACGACTTGCGCACTCCGCTGGGGGCTGTGACTGGGTTCTCCACGCTGCTGACCACTCCGGGCATGGTGTTTGAAGAGGGGGAGCGGGAGCAGTATGGCGAAATCATTCACCAGAACACGGACATGATTCTGAACATGATTGATAGTGTGATGCAGAAGGCGCAGATTGAGACGGGTGACTTGGAGATTATCCAGAAGCCCGTGTCGGTGAAGAAGTTGGTGCAGGAGTGCTACAACACGAACCACATCATTGCGCCTTCTCACTTGAAGTTCAACCTTGAAATGGCTGAGCCGGATACAGAACTGAACATTGACATCACGCGCACGAAGCAGGTGGTGAACAACTTCCTGAGCAATGCCTTCAAATTTACGGCTGAGGGTAGCGTGACGCTCGGCTGGAGGTATGTGGAAGAAGGTGGAGAACTGGTAGAGGTGTATGTGAGGGACACGGGCATTGGTGTGGCTCCCGAAAAGCAGAGCAGGTTGTTTGAACGCTACACGAAGGTGAACGAGACCGACCACGGAACGGGACTTGGACTGAACATCAGCAAGACCATCATAGAGAAGCAGGGCGGCACGATAGGGGTGGAGAGCGAACAGGGCAAGGGGAGCAAGTTCTTCTTCCGCCTCTCGCGCTATGTGCAGTGCCTGGTGGTGGGGCTGATGCTGTGTGCGGGCTTGGTGCTGCCGTCGTCGTGTCTATCGCGGTCGGCTGGTGGACTGAAGAGTGCGAAGGTGCTGGTGTTTCATAGTTATGAGCGTGATTACCATCCGTATAGAGATTTTAACGACTGCATGCTGGAAACTTTCACGGCGAATGGCATCAATGTGGATATGCGCCATGTGTATCTCGACTTGAGCAATCCTGCCGAAAATACCGAAGAGAAGCATCTGACCATTCAGGATTCGCTGAAGAGTAACGGCTGGACACCCGATGTGGTGTTGACCGAGGGCGACCGTGCTGCCTCTGACTTCTTGCAGTGGCAGGAGCGGGGCATGGTGAAGGAACTGAGTGGTGTGCCGATTGTCTTTGGCGGAGTGCATCACCCGGAGTGGGAGAAGATTCGCCGGCACAACAACATCGTGGTTATCAGCGACCCGATAGACTATTGTACCAACATCAACCTGGCTGTGGAGATGAGCGGGAAGAACTGTGTGGAGATTGAACTGGACTATTTCAAGCAGGACTCGCTCATCCGCAAGGAACTGAGGGCGGCCATCGCGCGACCTCCCTACATGGATAACTCGGACTTCCACATTGAGGTGCAGAGAGATGAGCAGTTCTACAACGAGTGGCGCGACAGTGTGATGGTGCTGGTGTATTCGTCAGAGTCGCCTGAACACAACACTGCTGGCCGCTACGACACGGAAGAGGGGTATGCCAATTTGCGCCGCATCTACATTCACTCGTGGCTTTATCCGTCGGTGGCGGTGAAGAGGGACATCTTCAGTTCTTCCATCGCCAACAAGACGGGACGGCCTCAGTTCACGGCTGTGAAGGCTGGTTTTGCCGATGGCGACGGGAGGTACTTGTGTGGCTATTTTGCCAGTTACAAGACGGTGGGGCAGGATTTGGCACAAGTGGCTTCCGACATATTGAATGGGGCTGACTTGGCTTCTTTTGTCGGCATGACTCATGAGAAGGCGCTCTACATGGATTATCAGGCGATGAAGATGCTCGGGCTGGAGTATGATGACTATAAGGACCGCTTCAATATTGTGGGTGCACCGCAAGAGGAGGTGATGCCTTTGTTGACCTACGGTACATGGACGGTCATCACGCTGGTGTTTCTTGCTGCGGCTTTTGCCATTCTGCTTGTGCTGGTGGCGTGGAAGACCCGCACGTCACAGGAACTGATGGAGGGAGTGAAGCACCGTTCGGAACTGCGCAACATGGCTTTGCACGGTGCCGATAGCCACAATGTGCGAAGTGAGGCGAAGGTGAAGGAAATCATCAGTTATGTGCATCCCGACTATGCGTCGGACATTCCGCTCATCAGACAGGCTATCGACATTGCTGGTTCTCACAGTTATGAGATATATTGCGACGTGGAACGTGATGGCATCTATCGGTGGTGGCAGTTGCGCTTTGTCGTCATCTATGACAACAAAACGGGTCGCAAGAATGTGGAGGGTATTCTTATTAATATAGATGAAACCAAAAAGTATGAGGAAGACTTGCGCAAGGCTATGAATCTGGCTGAAGAGGCAAGGCAGAAGGAAGACTTCCTTACCACTATCAGCCATGAGATTCGCACTCCGCTGAATGCTGTGGTGGGTTTCAGCGATGTGATGGTGAGCATGCCTGCCGACTCGTTCACTCCAGAGGAGATGGCTGAGTATGCCAAGATTATCAAGGCTAACAACACCAGCCTCTCTGCCATGATAGAGAATATCTTGATGTTCTCACGCATTGAGAGTGGACGCATCCAATATGTGAAGAATGATTTTGATGCTATAGAATTGGTGAAAGAAGTGGGGCAAGAATGGCAAGACTTGATTCCGAAGAATGTGACTCTGCACGTGGTGGCTGTGCTGTCTGGCATTATCATCAATAATGACCGTGAACGAGTGAAGTACATTCTGAATCAGATGATTAGCAATGCTATTAAGTTTACGGAGCAGGGCGTTATTGTCATCGGCTTGTCCTACCACCTGAACAGTGATAAGGCTGAATTTTATGTGGAAGATACGGGTTGTGGCATCCCGAAGGAAAAACAGGAAATAGCCTTCGGACTCTTCTGGAAGGATAATGGCTTCATTCCGGGTTTGGGATTGGGCCTGAATGTGGCCAAGAAATTGGCTGATGGCATGGAACTCGAACTGGGTGTGGAGAGTAAGGTTGGGTTTGGTTCTAAGTTCTCCTTGCTTGCCGATGCCGACATCAGAAGGAAGAGTGTTAAAGCGTAGGTGGGGTTGATGCTGGTTCTCATTACTGTTATATTATACTTTTGTGTGTTGCTGCTTCTCTCCAACCTTGTTGGCAAGAGAGGTGGCAATGCCGCTTTTTTCACGGGCAACCGTCAGTCTCCGTGGCCCCTCGTGGCTTTCGGCATGGTGGGAGCCAGCATCTCTGGGCTGACGTTCATCGGTGTGCCGGGGTGGGTGATGGGCATCGACATGACCTACATGCAGATGTGCTTGGGGTTTGTGTTGGGATATGCCATCGTCTCCTTCGTGCTTTTACCTCTTTACTACCGCTATCACCTCACCTCCATTTACACCTACCTAGACTACCGTTTGGGCAGAACCAGTTACAAGACCGGGGCTTCGTTCTTTGTCTTCAGCAAACTCTTGGGTGCTGCCGCCAAGTTTTATGTGGTTTGTCGGATTGTGCAGTTGTGTCTTGCCGACACTTTCACGGTTCCCTATCCTGTGGTGGTGCTGGTGGCTTTGTTCCTGATTTGGCTCTACACCCGCAAGGGAGGTATCCGCACTTTGGTGTGGACGGACTTTGTCCAGACTGCGTGTTTGTTGTTGGCGCTGGTGCTGATTCTGCTGAAAGTGGCAAGCATGCTTGACCTGAACTTTCTGCAAGCCATGTCGGTTGTATGGAACGACCCCCATTCGCGCATGTTCGAGTTTGGCGATTGGGCATCGAAGCAGAATTTCTGGAAACAGTTCTTGTCGGGTGTTTTCATCGTGATTGTCATGACGGGACTCGACCAGGACATGATGCAGAAGAATCTCACTTGCAAGAACCTCCGTTCGGCACAGAAAGACATGTGTTCCTACGGACTCCTCTTCGTGCCGGTCAACTTCCTCTTCCTTGCGTTGGGTGTCTTGTTGCTGCTTCTCTATCAGCAGCAGGGTCTTCCGCTTCCTGCCAAAGGTGATGACCTTTTGGCTGGCATCGTTCTCGATGGCACGTTAGGCACAGCCTGCCTCATCTTCTTCACCATCGGGGTCATTGCCAGTGCTTTCTCTTCAGCCGACTCGGCCATGACTGCCATGACCACCAGTTTCTGCATCGATATTTTGGAAAAGGAAAAAGACGAGAAGATGCGTAAGCGTGTCCACCTCTGCATGCTCCTTGCTTTTGTGGTGGTCACATTGATATTCAATGAAATTGGCTCGGGCAGTGTGATGGACCTCATTTACACCTTAGTGTCCTACACCTATGGTCCGCTTCTTGGCCTGTTCTCCTTTGGTCTGTTCACCCAACGGAAACCTCGGGAAGCCTTTGTGCCTTATATCGCCATCGCTTCACCGCTCATCTGCTTGGCCATCAGCCACGTCGTCGGCTATCTCACTGGCTATCAGTTTGGCTATGAGATGCTGATGTTCAATGGCTTATTAACCTTCATCGGATTAATGATTGTATCAAGAAAATGAAATTCATCGATTTGTTTGCCGGTCTTGGGGGATTCCATCTTGCCCTTTCTCGTTTGGGGCATGAGTGTGTCTTCGCATCCGAAATACAGCCCAAGTTGCAAGAACTGTATAGACTCAATTTCCCTAATGTCCCTATTCATGGTGACATCACGAAAATAGCGGAGGCAGACATCCCTCCGCATGAGGTGCTCTGTGCTGGTTTCCCTTGTCAGCCCTTTTCTTTCTCAGGCAAGAAGCAGGGGTTTGACGACGAGTTGGGACGTGGCAACCTTTTCGATGAAATCTGCCGTGTCTTGAACTACCATCACCCCAAGTACATCTTTCTGGAGAATGTTTCTGCTTTGCCTGGTCATGACGGAGGACGCACTTGGAAAATCATTCAGCACAAACTCGACTCTCTTGGCTATGACATCCGTGCGCATATTTTTTCTCCTCATGAGTTCGGGGTTCCTCAGCATCGTCCGCGTTTCTACATCGTCGGAATGTTGCGCAATGAACAGGGTGTCAGCGGACTGCAAAAGTTTCATTTCTACCGTACCGACCCTCATGCTCCCAGCGATGTGCGCAGCATTGTCGATTTCGATGACAACGACCATGTGCAGGCCGTTCGGCGTGGGCTTCATCCTGTCTTCGACGCATGGCAGGAGTTTGTCTATAATGTGACCAAGCGCGATGGCTACATGCCATCCCATTGCATCTTCACGATGGAGTTTGGAGCCGACTACGATTTCGAAGAAATTCCTCCTGCCTTCCAGCCCTTGGAGCAATTGCGTGGTCATCGTGGTTCTTATGGTCAAGTGCTTGAAGGTGAAACACGTGAGGAACTGATTGCTGGTCTTCCATTCTATATGCGGAAGACGAAGTATGAAGACACCTATCCCGAATTTAAGAAAGTTCTCATTCGCCAGAACCGCGAGATGTACCAGCGTCACAAAGACTGGATAGACCCGTGGCTGAAAAAGATTCGGAAATTTCCCCGCACCCAGCGCATGCTGGAGTGGAGTACGAACCAGGACTGGAACTTTAAGAACCATGTCATCCAACTGCGTCCATCAGGCATACGCATCCGTTCGATGAACTACATTCCCACCATCACCCTTTGTACCACGGCTACCCCCATTCTTCCTTTTGTACCCTATCCCTCCAAAGGGGCACTCGACAAACAGGGAAAACCATACACACCCGAAGACTTCCGTTGGGGTCGCTACATCTCCCACAACGAGGCCGCCCGCATCCAATCCATGCAGGAACTCAACTTTGGCACCCTTTCCCGGGTACAGAAGTTCAAGGCACTTGGCAATGCCGTCAACGCTGATGTGGTGGAGATGATTGCCCGAAGGCTTCTTGCCTGCAGTTGAGGCGGAATCCCCTCTTGGGGTTATTGCGAGGGGCTTACCTGCAGGTGAGGTGGAAACAGCCCTGTTTCCGTTCATACTTCACGTAGCATTTCCCTTGTCTCCTCAAGTCGTGCAGCACCTCTGAAAGCACCTGCTTCATCGTTTCATTCCATCTGAGCAAGGCGGCATCCGACTCGTAGGCTCCCGTGATGGGCATAAACTTGTTGTAGGCAATATCCACCGTTGTGCCATAACAATGGCAGGAGTTGGTGGTGGCGTTCTTGTTGCCACGTTGCAGGTTCGACACATCGTCGGTCGTGCGCAACACCGAGGTCACGATGGGCATGTGGAGAGGTAGCCCTTTCACCTGGCAAGAGTCGATGAAATTCAAGCAGATGGTGTTCAGCAGATGTTGTGCCCGTGGCACCAGATAAGGGATGGAATGTGTGAGCCGGTCGATGGAATAGAACGGTGAGTGGCTGATGTTGACCAACTTGTGCTGTTTCACCAGCACCTCGGCCTCCCTTCTGTTTCTCACAGGAGTGATGCCGTGCTTCTGTGCCGCCACAATCTGCACTTCTTGAATGTCGGGGAAACAATCAGCATAACTCCACACACCTCGTACACGGTGTCCGCCTGCTTCCCTTGCTGCCGAATCTGTCATTTCCCCATTGCCGTCAGCCATCTCCGTCGTGTCCTGCGAAGAATCCTCCAGCAGTGGGTCTGTTTCTTCCCAATCCATGTCTGGTTCGGTGTCATCAGACTCCTCCATGGCCAGCAGTACCTTTGCCGCATCTCCATCCTCTGCTGCCATTCCGTTCTCTTCCTCCTGTAATCTTGTGCTTTCTTCCGTTTGTGTCATCAGTCCTGCCGGAACAGATGTCTCCACGTGCATAGGCACCTCGATGCCAAACACATGGCGCACCCCAGCGAAAAGACCTGTCACGACTGTGAAAGCGACGAGGAATTTCCACTGGCTATATTTTTTCTTTTTCTTTTCCATTTTCTTCATTCCTCCCTCATCCTCTGCCCGAATTTTCAATCATCTCTCTCATTTTCCGATTCAACTGCTCAGCATTCAGCAACTGCTCAATGCTCAGGTGCATCCTCCAGCGCCAATAGTGCCGTGGCTTGGCCGGGATGTTGATGCGCTCTCCGTTCGGGTCGGGCAACCTAAGGGTTTCATCCATCGACAGCCAGTCTTGCAGCGACAGCAGCGTCAGAGCCGACGGACAGAAAAGGTGAGCCGAGACAATCTCCTCGCATAGCCATCCCGGAGCAGGGTGGGGAGCCGTCCCGTCTTTATAGAGGGCATTGTTGTAGAACTGCTGTGCACGTTCCACATCTTCATCCCACCACATGCGCAATGGCGGCATATCATGTGTAGAGATAGTGGCCACCGACCTGTAGGGGTTCTCCCACAGATGGCCAAACTGCAGGTAGGGCGATTTGGGCATTGTCTGAATTTCCAACGAAAGAATCCTCAAGTCGTTCATCACCCATCCCACACTCTCTGGCACCATGCCCAAGTCTTCGGCACACACCAGCATGCGGGTCGATTGGGTCAGTGCAGGCAACTTCCGCATGGCCTCTTCGTACCAGAAGCGGTTGTGCCGCTTGTAGAAGTAGTCATTATACAGGCGGTCAAATGCCTCCTTCTCGTGTTGCAGCAGCGACTGGTAGATAAAGTCCTTCTGAGCCGCAATGCGTGGGTGATACATGTCGGGATGCCTTCTGTCTGGTACAAAAAGCACACACGAGGCCAGGTCGTAGAGTCCATCCCTCAGGGCGATGCTGTCCTCGTCGGTCTTGCCGGCAAAGGCAGCCTCAATCTTGCGCTGACTGCCATACTCATCCCTCAGGTCATAACGTCCGTCGGTGCGTGGCTTCAGGTAGATGCTCTTCACCAAATCGGCACGATAGCCAAAGACCTTCTCCAGGGTCCAGTCGGCAATGTAGGGGCGAGTCATGAGTTCAGGGTTGAAACGCATGCCGTAACTCTCAATCTCGTCCACTGTCATTGGCAGCGACGGTGAGAACTGTCCCAACAGGCCGTGTACCGAGTGCATCGGGATGTCCCAGATGCGGAAGAACCCCAGCACGTGGTCTATCCTGTAGGCATCGAAATATTCAGCCATCTTCTGGAAACGGCGAATCCACCAGCGGTAGCCATCCTGTGCCATCGCCTCCCAGTTGTAGGTGGGGAATCCCCAGTTCTGCCCGTTTTTTGAAAAATCGTCGGGAGGTGCGCCGGCCTGTCCGTCCAGATTGAAGAGATGTGGCTCCGACCATGCCTCCACACTCGTGCGCGAAATGCCAATCGGAATGTCGCCCTTGATGATGATGCCCTTCTTGCGAGCCTCCTCCCTCACCTCCTTCAGTTGCAGATGCAGTTGATACTGAACATAATAGAAGAACGCAACACCCTCGTAGGCGTTTCCGTCTTTTGCCACCAACTGCTCAATGTCCTTTTTGTTGTAAGTGCTATATTCTGGCCATCGGGCGAACTCTGCCGTCTGGTACAAATCTCTCAAGTAAGAAAACGCGGCATAAGGAATCAACCAGTCTTTATTCTCCTCAAAAAATGCCTTGAAGCCCTCGCTCTCCAGCACCTCCTTCCCCTCCTGGGCATACGCTCTCCGCAGATAATCCATTTTCAGTCTAATCACCTTCTCATAGTCCATCTCCTTCGCCTCGTTCATCTTCTGCTGCTTCATCATGAACTTCTCCATCACCAGACGGTCGTTCAGCCTCGGCAAGGCATTCAGGTCGCAGTAGAGCGGATGCAGCGCAAACACCGAGATGGCATTATAGGGATAGGAATCCTGCCAGGACCCCATCGTTGTTGTGTCGTTGATGGGCAGTATCTGTATGGCATGCATCTTCGTCTGCACCGCCCACTGAATCAGCAACTTCAGGTCGCCAAAGTCGCCCACGCCAAAACTCCTGGACGACCGCAGCGAAAACACGGGAATCACCACACCAGCCACTTTCCAACTGTCGCCGTTCAACCTCACCTGCCCGTCTGTCTTGACCCACATCTGCCGGGGTTGCAGTTTCGGACAGCGTAGGCGGCGGTTCAGTCCTCCCTCCCATCGCAGGATGCGTCCATCGCCATCCACCACCACATATTTGTATTCAGCCTCGTCAAACAACATGTCAGCATCGATGTTCAGAGCCCATTCCTGCAGGTTGATGAGTGCCATCCGGTGTGGTCGTTCCCACTCGCCCAATTGCGGAGTGCTGCCACACACAGCCAGCCATTCTCCTTTCTTGAGCCGAGGCTCCACCACACGCAGTTGCAGAGTCGAAGAATAGAGCGTGTCAATCGGTGCATTACCGTCCGGCTGCGCACCCACACACTCCGTGTAGGCCGACGAAAACAGCGGCAAGTCCTCCGGGATGGGACGCCACTTGTCGCTCAGCACATATTGTTCGGTGATACCGTCTAACGTCACTCGGTGAGGGGCCACCTCCCATTCGGTCCACACCAGCACTCCGTCGCGCCACATGGCATACTGATACTCTAGAGCCACCACATCGCCCTTCGGAGGCTGCTGCACGTCCAACTCCATCTCTCCGCTCCATCTCAGGCCATCTTTCGTCTGCAACCGATATTCATCCACAGCCGTCTTTCTGTTGCTCTTCCCAACCATCCACAACTGCACACGCAACTCCTCACCCCATTGGGTGCGGTATTCTATCTCAAAACGCAATTTCATTTTTCTCTTAGATTTATTTATTCTTGGTGCAAAAATACATAAAAATGTTGAATCATCGTGCCTACCGCTCAAAAAAATGGATAAAATCTTCCAGAGTCTTCCTTTTCCGTGCTTTCTGTGCCTCCTTTTTTTGATTATACCCAATGATACCTTGTTGCCCGTGCATTTCCATGAGAAGTTATCAATGGTGTCTTGCAGAGACCTTCAATGAGGTTGCGCACTTGCTTTTGCGTCAGGATGCCGTCGAATGCCGCAACAAAGTCACTCATAGGTGCTTCGCCGTTGCGTTGTATCACATAATAGACAGTTTGGATATGGTTGATGTCGTATTGCTGGGCAATGGTCCTAACATGGGGCTTATATAGCAAATATCGAGAAGAAAGGACATAGCCAAAATAGGAATCCTCTGCTATCAACCCCATTTCCAGCAGTTTGGGACAACTTTCACCGTGCAAAGTTACAACTATTCTTTGGATTGGGCAAGATTCTATAATATATTTCTTGAAAAAGAGTGTATTTATAATGTAATTATTTGGTTATTAGGGGGCTAATTCTGTGATTTATTTCGGATTTTATTGTAAGGAATAATATTTTCCAGAGTCCTTTTTTCTGCGTTTTCGGTGTCTTCTTTTCTGCGTGAGATACACCCCAATTGCTTCTTAGGGTACTTCGTGGCTTTGTCTTAGAAACAAATTGGGATAATCATTATAGTTTAGTCCAATGATTATTATTGGAACCAATTATTGGGAATTATCGGAAATTATTGTCCCCCAAAAACAATGCGGCTTGCCGCATCATATAAACTATTATTGTTCACCTACTTAAGAAACAAATTACCATAATTAAAATAATTTCATCCACAAATTTTAATTATACTCAAGTTTCGGAAGTACACAACTTGTTCATTTTAACACGAACCTTTAGATCGGCGTAGCCAATTACGCGAATATACACAAAACTATGCAGCACAAGAAACTATCACACAAAGCACCTTCTGTGCGACGAAGAACACGAA
>OCVV011188821.1_pt1 | contig 14266 bp, 16 predicted proteins | sample 1539721 | NCBI WGS metagenome assembly OCVV01 (sample SAMN02144230, study PRJEB22623) | gut metagenome | biome: sheep rumen | host: Ovis aries | place: New Zealand
TTCGTATGGTTTGCTTCCAATTTAATTATACCACAGGAGCTGGCTGTTTTCTATATTTATAGTGATAAAAATTGTTTCTGTGCCCTGATTTTTTCGTTAATGCATTGGTTTTGGCGTTTTGCTCAGGGCTAGAATACCGTAAAAAGGAGGGTAAAAGTGTTTGATGAACGACTGACGCAGCTATGTCCCGAAAGTAAGAAATATATCATCGGCAATATCATCCTGCAATGGCTGGAGCTTGCCTTGAATACAGTCATGATAATTACTGTTGCAAAAACGATCAGCAAGCTGTATTACAAGGAGTGGTCGATGAATGACCTGACCGTTCCGATCATTATTATTTGTATCACATTGCTTATCAGATTTTTTACAGCGCAGGGCGCAACAAGAATGAGCTATCTTGCGTCTAAAACTGTCAAGCAGAAAATGCGTGAGCTGATCTATGGAAAGCTGTTAAAGCTCGGCAGTAAGTACCGTGAACAGGTATCGACGGCGGAACTGGTGCAGGAATCCGTTGAGGGCGTCGATCAGCTTGAAAGCTATTTCGGACTGTATGTACCGCAGTTCTTCTATGCCTTTATCGCACCGATCACGCTGTTTTTCCTGTTCGGCTTCGGCGGAAGCTGGGCAACAGCAGCGGTACTGCTTGTATGCGTGCCGTTGATTCCCGGTGCGATCATGATGGTGCAGAAGATAGCGAAAAAGCTGCTTTCAAAATATTGGGGACAGTATGCACAGCTCGGCAGTACATTCCTTGAAAATTTGCAGGGTATGACGACGCTGAAAACCTATCAAGCAGATGAATTTAAGAATCAGCAGATGAACGAGGAATCCGAGAATTTCCGCTTTGTGACCATGAAGGTGCTGACAATGCAGCTCAATTCCATTATCATCATGGACTTCTTTGCTTATGGCGGAGCTGCGCTTGGTATCCTGATGGCAACAAAAGCATTTGTCAACGGAAATCTTGCCCTTGCAAACTGCATTTTCATGATACTGCTATCGGCTGAATTTTTCCTGCCGATGCGTAGACTCGGCAGTTACTTCCATGTTGCCATGAACGGTATGGCGGCAAGCGATAAGATATTCAAATTTCTGAAACTGGACGAGCCTGCTGAGAAAACAGAGGTCTGTATGTCAGGTAATATTCAGCTTGACGATGTGCATTTCGCTTATGATGAAAGCCGTGAGATCCTGCACGGAATCAGCATGAAAATACCTGAAAAATCCTTTGTCGGCATTGTGGGAGAATCGGGCTGCGGTAAGTCAACTGTTGCGTCTCTGCTCATGGGACGCAACACCATTAGCAGCGGTACAATGACGATAAGCGGTAAAAATACTGCCGATGTGACCGAGGAAAGCCTGATGAAAACGCTGACATACATCAGCCACAACAGCACATTTTTCAAGGGAACTGTCCGTGACAATCTGCTCCTTGCAAAGCCAGATGCCGCTGAACAGGAGCTTTGGAGCGTACTTGACCGCTGTAATCTTTCCGCATTTCTGAAATCAGAAAAGGGACTGGACACAGTTCTGCTTGAAAATGCAGGCAATCTTTCAGGTGGTCAGAAACAGAGACTCGCCCTCGCAAGGGCGATACTGCATGACAGTCCTGTATATATTTTCGATGAAGCAACAAGCAATATTGACGTAGAATCGGAAGAAACCATACTTTCCGAGATACAGAAACTTGCGAAAAACAAAACGATCATAATGATCTCTCACCGCCTTGCAAATGTGGTGAATGCAGACCGCATTTACTGCCTTGAAAGCGGAAATATTGCTGAAAGCGGTACACATGAGGAACTGCTGAGCAATAACAGCGTATATGCAAAGCTGTGGAAAACGCAGGCAGAGCTTGAAAGCTACGGAAAGGAGGTAAGGACATGAAAAAGCGTTCAAAATTCGGCACACTTCTGAAAATGCTCGGACTTGTCAGACCGCTGACAGGCTTCATGTGCCTTGCCGTCCTGACCGGAACACTTGCTTTTTTAGCAGTTCAGTTTATCCCGATTCTAGGAGGATTCGCCGTTCTGCACGGTCTTGGATATGATACTCCCGTTGGGATCACTGCGATATGGGTTTGCCTTGTGATGTTTGCACTTCTCAGGGCAGTCCTCCGCTATACAGAACAACGCACCAATCATTACATCGCCTTTACGCTCCTTGCGATCGTCCGTGACAAGGTGTTTCAGGCACTCCGCAGACTGTGTCCCGCAAAGCTGGAGGGGCGTGACAAGGGCGACCTGATCAGCCTGATCACCTCCGATGTGGAGCTGCTCGAAGTGTTCTATGCACACACCATTTCACCGATCTGTATTGCATTTTTCGTTGAACTTGTTATGGTGCTGTTTATCGGCAGCTACCACTGGTCGCTCGGACTGCTTGCGCTCTGTGCTTTTATCAGCGTAGGAGTGATACTTCCGCTTATCATATCAAAAAGAAGTGGAAACACAGGCGATGAGATCAGAGCACAGTCCGGTGAGCTTGCGGCATACGTCCTTGAAAACATCAGAGGGCTGGACGAAACAGTGCAGTACAGCTGCGGTAAAAATCGTATGGACGGTATGAACCGTAAAACACAGCAGCTTACCGAAAATCAGGGCAAACTGAATAAACTAACAGGCTTCAACCTCGCACTTGCAAATACCTTTATCCTTGTGTTTGACATAGCAATGCTCCTGCTCTCGGCGCATCTTTACAGTAAGGGCATTACTGATTTTTCGGGATTTATTATTCCGCTGATCGCACTGATGTCAAGCTATGGACCGGTGTCTGCACTTGCAAATCTCGGTACGACACTGCAAAGTACAGTCGCTTCGGGCGGCAGAGTTCTGGATATTATCGAGGAAACACCTGAAACAGAGGAGATTACGGGAAAGCAGGATATTTCCTTCAGCGGTGCGGACTGCGAAAACGTCACATTCAGCTACGGCGGCGATACGGTTCTGCGTGACTTCTCAATGAGATTTCCCGAAAACAAGATCGTCGGCGTTATCGGCAAAAGCGGTTCTGGTAAATCTACATTATTAAAGCTGCTAATGCGTTTCTGGAAAACGACAAACGGAACTGTCCGTATTTCAGATACGGATATTGAGAATATCAACACCGCAAATTTGCGTGATATGGAAAGCTACATGACACAGGATACACAGCTTTTCAAGGATACGATCGCAAATAATATCCGTATCGGTCGGCTGAGTGCGAGCGATGAGGAAGTTATCACAGCCTGCAAAAAGGCTTCGATACATGATTTTATTATGACCTTGCCAAACGGCTACGATACACAGGTCGGAGAGCTTGGCGAAACGCTTTCGGGCGGTGAACGTCAGAGGATCGGTCTTGCAAGAGCATTCCTGCACGACGCACCGTTCATGCTCCTTGATGAGCCGACAAGCAACCTCGACAGTCTGAATGAAGCCGTCATACTGAAATCGCTGAAAGAGGAATCTGCCGGAAAGACTGTGGTGCTTGTATCGCACAGAGCATCAACTATGCGTATTGCTGACGAGAGCTATTCCGTTGAAAACGGCAGACTGAGCTGAGAGGAGGAAAGCGATGGCGATGAAAAGACTGATTTTCCTGATACTCGGCTGCATCTGTCTCTGACTCGGCACAGTGGAAATATTTCTTCCGATACTCCCTACCGTCCCATTCTATATGGCAACAGTATTCTGCTTCAGTCAGAGTTCGCAGAAACTCCACGACTGGTTCATCGGAACGGAGCTGTATAAGAAGCACCTGAAATCCTTTGTGGAAAAGAAAGGGATGCTGATGAAAACAAAGATCAGCATCCTGACTACAGTTACCCTTTTAATGGGATTTGGCGTTTTCATGATGGCACGGAAAGGAATTTGGATACCCTGTATCATCATCGGCGTGGTATGGGTATGCCATGTGATCTATTTCGTATTTGGCGTTAAGACGATCAAAGAAGACAAAATAGTACAGAAATAGTATCAGAAAGCCGTTCATTCTTGGACGGCTTTTTTTCATAGATATCTTGCAATTTGAGTTAGCATATGCTATAATAGAACTGTAAGTTTGCATATGCTAACTATTAACGGACAGGAGGAATCAGAATGTCAGCGGTAGAATTCAAGGACGTTGTAAAGATTTACGGAAAAGGCGAGGGAAAACAGGTCGCCGTCGATCATGTGAGCTTCACCATAGAAAAGGGAGAATTCGTGGTGATTCTCGGACAATCGGGCGCAGGAAAATCCACTGTGCTGAATATGCTGGGCGGTATGGACGTTCCGACAGAGGGCAAGGTTCTCGTTGACGGTAAGGAAATATCCTCATATAACGACAGGCAGCTTTCGGAGTATCGTGCCGATACGATCGGTTTTATCTTCCAGTTCTATAATCTGCTTCCCGGACTGACAGCGTACGAAAATGTCGCTCTCGTCAGGGATATCAAGAAATCTGCGCTCAGTCCCGATGAGATGCTGGAACGTGTAGGGCTTGCCGACCAGAAGAACAAGTTTCCCACGCAGATGTCAGGCGGTCAGCAGCAGAGAGTATCCATTGCAAGAGCGCTTGCCAAAGATCCGAAGATCATTCTCGGTGATGAGCCGACAGGTGCGCTTGATTCGGAAACCGGAAAGCTGGTCATTGATCTGCTGCAAAAGCTGTCAACGGAGCACGGAAATACAGTCATTCTCGTTACACATAATGCGGATATTGCAAAGTGTGCGAACCGCATTATTCACATGAGAAACGGAAAAATCAAGTCGATCAAGACAAACGAGAATCCGCTGTCCGTGAACGACATTGAGTGGTGAGGTGACATCAATGCTCAGAAGAAAAATGCTGCGTGACATCAAAGCAAACTTTGCACAGTTTTTCTCGATCATGCTTTTGTCGCTGATTGCTATGTGGTGCTATACGGGATTTCAGGCAAATGTCATCGGCGGCAACAAAGCGCGAAATGATTTTGAAAACAGCTCCAACTTCGCAGACGGCTGGATTTACGGCGCAGATTTCGATGAAGAACAGGAAAAGAAAATTGCAGATATCAGCGGCATCAAAGATGTTCAGCGGCGTACAGAGGTGCTCGGAAAAGCCGATGAAACATACAATACAGCAGAAGTGTACTGCTATTTTCAGAACAGTACAGATGTGACAATTCCGAAGACTGTAGACGGCGCAGAGTTTGATGCGGACGATGAAAATGGCTTGTGGCTGTTCAGCAGATTTGCTGAGATATGGGGCATCAAAGTCGGTGACAAATTCACGGTTCATGTCATGGGACTGGACATTGAAAAAGAGGTCAAGGGACTGATCGTCACGCCCGAATATGAATTTGCCTGCGCTTCGACGGATACGGATACCGACTTCCATAATATCGGATTTGTCTATTTGTCGCAGAAAGTCCTCCCTGAAGAAATGCGTATCAATAACGAGATCATATTTACCTGTGACGGCAAAGCACTCAGCTATGAGGACGAAATTGCAAAGGCTCTCGATGACAACTACGCATATTTTGCCGACAGAAACAGCATCCGCGGCTGGTATCAGCTTTCAGACGAGCTGGCACAGCACGACAGCTTTTCGTACATATTCTCATTTGTATTTGTCGCCATCGCACTGCTGGTCATCATCACCACCATGAAGCGAATGATCGCACAGCAGAGAACACAGATCGGCACACTTAACGCGCTTGGCATGAAAAAGCGAAAGATCCTGTTCCACTATCTCAGCTACAGCTTCGTGCTGTCGGTAATCGGCTGCGCGCTCGGTATTGTTCTCGGTGTGCTGACCTTCGGCAGAATGATGGTCGATATGTTCAGTCAGTTCTACACGCTTCCAGACTGGCAGTCGGGGTTCAGCTATAAAAGTCTCATCGTTGCGGCGGTTCTTGTCCTGATCTGCACGGGCACATCCTATCTCAGCTGCAAACAGATTCTGAAAATTCATCCGTCTGAGGCATTAAGACCTGCGGCAGCGAAAACAGCAAAGCCGTGTGTGTTTGAAAAACTTCCCTTCTGGAGTAAGCTGAGCTTCAATGCAAGATACAATCTCCGTGACATCTCACGCTCGAAAATGCGTGCGTTTATGGGCGTTTTCGGTACCTGCATGGGCATGATGATCATGGAGCTTGGTTTTGGTGCGTATGATACGGTCGATTATGTCCGCGACTGGTATTTCCATGACATTCAGAATTATGAGTATCAGATCATTCTCAATGACAGCTGTACTTCCGAACAGGCTGAGATGCTGAAAACTGAGACTGACGGCGAACTGATCGCTATGGAGGCTGTATCCATTGCCGCAAAGGATCACCCGACTTCCGACGGTATTATCAGCTGCAAGTTAGCAGTCACCGAGGGAAAACAGCTTTACTGCGTATCTGATACCGGACTGAATACAACACCGATCCCGGAAGGAACGGTCGCATTGACTATGAAACAGGCGAAAAAGCTGGGACTGTCTGAAGGGGATAAGGTGTACTGGAAAACTGCAACGGGCAGCAAGTGGAACGAAAGCAGAATCGGACTGATCTCCCGCCACCCGAATATCACTGGAATCACAATGCTGCGCGAGGACTATGAAAAGGCAGATATGACGTTCAGACCGGTCATGCTGGTATCAAAAAACAACTGTGAAAATGCCGCTGATTATGACAGCGTTTCCGCTGTTCACAGCATGAAAGATCTGATCGCAGCATTCGACAAAATGATGGAAATCATGAATCTGCTTGTGTATTTCATGGTGATATTCTCCGTTTTGCTGATCGTCATTGTGCTGTATAATTCGGGTAATCTATCGTTTAACGAGCGTGAAAAAGAGTTTGCAACACTGAAAGTTCTTGGCTTTAAAAGCAGTGCAATACGCAGACTTCTTTCCACACAGAATTTATGGCTGTCAATCATCGGTGTGATTTGCGGACTGCCGCTTGGGCGTGTGCCATTGCAGGCGATGATGGATTCCAACGGTGATGCTGTTGACTGGCCGTGCTATTTGTCGCCGTCTACTTACCTAATCGCAGCAATATTTGTAATGACTGTATCCGTCCTTGTCAGCTTCCTGTTCTCACGCAGAATCAAGAGAATTGACATGGTAGAAGTGCTGAAAGGCATGGAATAAATGAAAAAGGAGTATTGATTATGGAACTGAAACTTGGGGATGTTCAGACGACTGCCCTGATTCCGCTTGCAGTCAAGGCAAATGAGACGCTGCGGAAGAATGCCCGTATCAAGGACAAAAAAGCGGTCGAGATCATCAGAACATTGAACATTGATACAGCACAGTATGATAAATTCATGTCCCACGAGGGCGTGATCGCAAGAACAATTATGCTTGACCGTCAGCTCAAAGGCATCATAAAAAAATATCCGGACACAGTGATTGTGAATGTGGGTGCAGGGTTTGATGACCGCTTTTCCAGAATGGACAACGGCAGAATCCGGTGGTTTGACCTTGATCTGCCCGATGCGATTGCTGCAAGAAAAAAGGCGTTTCCGGAGCGTGACCGTGTGACCATGATCGCCGGAAGTGCATTGGAAGATGACTGGTGCGGACAGGTAAAGGAGACACTTGCAGGCAGAAAGTCAAAGCCCGTTTTTATCGCAGAGGGACTGTTCATGTACCTGACGATTGAGCAGATACGCACATTTCTGGAAGTGCTGAAAAACAATTTTCCTGACGGCGGTACGCTTATTGCAGAGCAGAACTGCAAAATGATGCAGAAGAACGAAAAGCATCACGATACCGTAAAGAATACCAATGCACACTTCATGTCTGGTACGGAGTCGGGACAGGAAATTGCCGATCTGGTGGACGGTTTTCAGCTTGTGGAAGAGCACAGCTTCAATGAAGAAATGAAAAAGTACAGTATCCGTGCGAAGATATTTGCTCTGTTGTTACCTAAAATGAACGACCGCTGGGCTACTTTCAGGTGGTGATCTGATATGCTGAAATATACCGGTAAATATTGGCTCGTCCCTGCGTGCGGCGGAAAAATATGCGATTACTGGTATGTGGGAGATAAAGTGAAGAATCCGAAATGAAAGGGGCTGTCTGTATGAAACCAACTGTAATTCTGATTGAAATGCTTGTATTTGCACTATTATTCACCATTATGTGCTTCAAAACAACAGGCGGAAACAATACTGTGCAGGTCGAGAATTATCCGTCTGATATTCAGGAGGAATACTTCAAAACGCATAAGCGGATACCGACTGCACCGCTTTCAAAAAGAGTCATTCTCATAAAATCTGCTGCACTTCTTTGTTTTGCGGTCATACTTGTTATCATGGCGCTGCTTGCCGGTGCGCAAACCTTCATGCAGGGATTCCTTTTTTCTTTCGGAATGATGGCATGGATCGGCGCATATGATACATTTTTCATTGATTGGGTGCTGTTTGCCAATATGAAACGCTTTCGGCTTGAGGGTACGGAACACATGGACAAAGCCTATCATCAGAAGTGGTTTCATCTGAAAGGAATGCTGTTTCCGGGACTTTTGTTTGCTTTGATCCCGTCTGTGATCGTCGGCTTAATCGTGATGCTGATAAGGTGACAAAAGAAATGGAAACTTTGCTGAAAAAGTCATTATTTACAAGGATTCTGATTATTTCGATCATTACTTTCGCAGATATAGGCATTGCAGTATTCTGTGTTTATCTCTGGATACGCAAGGGTGTTTTGATCTCTCCTGAAAATGCAACTGATGATGTCGGTTTGTTTTTTGCGCAAAGTATGATCGTATCAATACCGGCAATCGTCCTGCTTTTTGTCTCAATTCTTGTTTTCAAAAATCGGTTTGCTGACGAGATGTATCTAAAAGTAAAGGGAAAGTATCAGCGGATCACAGTTGCTGTCCTGATTGCAATACTGCTTTCTATGACTGCCTATTGTATGATTCAGCAGACTAATAAACTCAGGATCGTTTTGAATCTGCTGTATTATCTTATGTTTATCGCATTTTCGGAAGAATTTGTTTTCAGAGATGTCTTCACATATCTTTTGAAAAATGAGAAAGCGATCATTCGTTATGTTGTTCCAAGCTTGATGTTCAGCATGATCCACGTTTTTGCATACTCAGGATGGGAGCCAATCACAGCAGAGCATTTCTTGCATTTTGTTACAAGCAGCTTGTTTGGTCTGGTAGCATTTTCATGCATTCAGTTGTTTATCAAGGAAAAAACAGGGACGATCTGGATACCTGTACTGATACACGGAATCCTGGACTATTCAGGCGTACTGTCATATAAATGATAAGGAATGATAATGATGAAAACAACACTGTTATTAACACTTTGCAATATCGTTCTGCTGTGCCTGATGGTACTGACGGCAACCGTATTTATGCCGTATCGGGGACTTGCAAAGAACTTTCCGAAAGATGTGAAGGAAGCACTGAAACCTCGCCTTGATAGAATCGACAGACAGCCCAAAGCACCGAGAATATTCGGCGGAATCCTAATCATTATGATGTTTCTGCTGTTTATTACTGTGTTCATTATCGGCGGTGTTGACGGAATGCACCATGATTTTACATATAGTCAGTATCTGCTGCGGTTTCTTATCATTGCTTTTGGCACAAAGGCATTTGATATTATCGCTTTGGATTACATTTTGCTGACCAAAACGAGTTTCTTTCCACACTTTTTCCCTGAAACCAAAGGCTGTGCAGGCTGGCAGCAATTCGGATATAACAGAAAGCAGCATCTCGGACAAAGTATTTTTATGCTGATATGCTGCTTGGTATTGGCTTTTGTGTTTTCAAGAATGTAGGAGGCAGATATGAACTGGTCAAGAACGATATTAGACGGTATCGTAATGTGCGTCATATTCAATGGTTTGGTCGGGCTGTTCTTTTATGTATTTCCGCAGGCATACAGCAGAATGTTTCCAAAGGGGATAAAACAAGCGGCAGCCCCCTATGTCAATATGAAAGATGTAAAAGTGCTATTCTGTATTTTGACAGTGATATATCTGCTGATGTTTCTGTATATGGCGGTCAGCGCACATCTTGCAGGTGTCAGCGGTTTCCAAAACCTGTTCTGGACAGGATACGTTGAAATGATGTTTGTCAATGCAGGAGATTTCTTCCTGCTTGATGTTCTCGGACGGATCTATGTTATGGACAAGGGACTGATCAAGGGTGCTGAGAATCATTCCGGCTGGGAATGGAAGGAATGGAAAAAGCTCGCCATACCGGAACACGGTATATTCTGGACATTTCTGTTCTGTCCGCTGACAGGATTGATCGTTGCTGGAATCGGTGTGCTGCTCGGATAAAACGGGGGTGTTTTCGTGATAATCCTGCAATTATTATTATATTGCATTCTTTTCACGGCAATGGTCAGATATTCCGTCAGAGGCGGAGCGATAAACGGACTGTATTTCTATCCGAAAGCTGTGCAGGAACGGGCATACAAGATCGGTCTGACAGACAGAGAAACTGTCAAAAAACAGCGCAAACGCTTTATGACGTTGTTCTATATCGTTATGCTGACTGCACTGGTGCTTATCATCGCCGTATGGAATCGTGTCAGCGATTTTAAGAACGCATATTTACAGGCACTTCTCTTTCTGGAAATCATGAATATCTATGACGGTATTGTAATCGACAAGCTGTGGGTTGGACACAGCAAATTCTGGATCCTGAAAGGCACGGAGGATATCCCATTCGTGCAGACATGGGCACAGGTGCTGAAAAAGCGTTCATTTCTTGCAGTTATATGGGTGATTGGTGCGGTGATCGTCGCAGGAATTGTGGTTCTGCTTGCAAAAGTAAAATAACGGAAGTGATAGAATGAAATATAACGACATCGGCATTGACAGCAGTCTTGATTGGAAGCGGATTCGTAAACTGTTCATCATCGGACTGCTTGGCGGCTGCATAACCTTTGTGGGCGACTGGCTGCTTGGATACGGCGTTTGCGATGAAAGTCTGTCGGGACTTGAAAAGAAACTGTCACAGTATCTTGTGCTATCTGACGAAAAACTGTTTTGGTCGGCGTTCCTCGGACTAATAGGAATTTCGCTTGAAGGGCTTTGTTATTTCGGAATATACAGACTGATCGCAAACAGAAGTCAGAAACACGCCCATGTGTTCCGAAGCGGCGTGTTCGGATATATGCTCTTTGCAGCCTGCGGCGTTCATGTACCATGTCTTTCGACCGTGTTCTTTTACAAGCACATGATGCTCGAAAGTCCCGATGTTGCTTATGATCTGACACTGAAATTCGGCGTTTACTTCCTGCTGCCTGCAACGATACTGTTCCTGATTTTCTTCTTTGTTATGAGTACGGCGCAGATCAGTGCATTTGCAAAAGGGCTGACACCGTATCCGAAATGGTGCTGGATATTCTCCATGCCTGTCGGTATGGCAGCGACAATGCTGTTGAAGTTTACAGGTAACCATGCAGTAGCAAACGGTCTAACTGCTGCATGGATAAGTATAGGCAATATATGGATGTTCGGCGGGTTACTGCTGACTATGAAATATGCAGTTCGTGAGAAATCAGAACATAGAGGTGGAAACAGATGAGTAAAGCAGAGAGAATCATGAAAAAGAAACAGTTTATCAAGAAAGAAATGGACAGGCAGATTTCAGCAGAATTGAGTGATAAGATCTGGAATCAATCAACTTCTGTATTGAGTCGAATGCTTCGGAAATATGCAGATATTCCGGATGGTGTTCATTCACATACGGATGTGTTCATATTCCCGTCAGCGGCAATTTACCTTACGGCACAAAAATATGTGAGCAAGGAACAGGCGTATTCTTTTATTGAAAAAGCCGCCGCTGAAAAAACAGAAAAACTCGGAAAAATGCTTGCCAAAATAATGGTAGTGCCCTTTATGCGTGATATCTTCATCAGAATGATGGATAAGATGACAAAAAAGAATTTCGGAAAAGAATGCGGTTTCCGAAACAGGTTTTACCCGAAGAAAAAAGGTGAATACCGCATGGATATACTTGCCTGTCCGTATTGCAAATACTTCACGGAGCTCGGATGTCCTGAACTGACAAAAATATTCTGCGATAATGATGAGCGTGGTTACGGGAATCTGCCCGGATTAAAGTTTGAACGTAAAATGACACTTGGAAAGGGCGGAGCTCGCTGTGATTTCTATTTCCATAAAATATGAAAAGAGAGGAAGAGAAGCGGTTTATGAGATTTGATAAACGAGATCAAGTTGTAAAAGCCCCCAATGCTCTTAGCAACCCAATGTACAAGCTGACGAAAACTTTTGTAAAGGCAGCCAAAATCAAAAATAGTTTGATCGGCACAAAAGAAGAAGTCCTCGCAAAAGCGGCTAAAATGAATGCCAAGAACCGCCATTTTATCATGCCGACAGATAACAAGGCACACTATACCGATCATCTGATACAGGGACAGTACCACTGCGTTGAAATTGATATTGAAAAGACACGGCGGAAAAATGCGATACTCTTTGTATTCGGCGGCGGCATGATTCTTGGCTCTGATAAGGGCGACATTGGACTTTCAAGTAAAATTGCAAAGAAAACAGGTTCAGATGTCTGGTTCCCGTATTATCCGCTTTGCCACGAACACGATATACTCGAAAATGTGCAGATGATATTTGAATGCTATGAGAAAATGCTGACATTCTATAAACCGGAAAACATCGTATTCCTTGGGTTTTCATCGGGCGGTGCGCTGATCCTCGATCTGATCACATACATCAATGAACTGAACGACAGCGGTAGAAATATTCCCATGCCCGGGTTGCTGATTCCCATATCGCCCGGAAGTGTTCCTGTGACAGAAGCGGAAAAGTCTGCGATCAAAGCACTGGATCAAAAGGACATCATGATACCTGCGGAGTATATGTATACTGCCCGTGAGATTATGCGGCACGGCAGGGAGATTCCGGAAAAGTACCTTGCGACAGCACACGGCGATTTCCGCAATGCGCCCATGACACATTTTTATTACGGCAGTGCGGAAACGCTGTATGCCTTCGCTCCAAGCTATGTGGAGAGTTATCGGAAAGCAGGTGCAAAGTGCGTGATTCATGTCGGAAAAGGAATGCATCACTGCTATGCTCTGCAATACTTCATTCCCGGCTGCAAACCTGCATTTGATGAGATCATGCAGCTGATACAATATTATTATAAAAGGGAGAAATGATTATGAGAGAACATTCCTTGAGTAAGAAAAACGCACTGTGGATGTTGTTGTATGTTGTACTGTATGTGATAGCGTCGGTCATTGTCTGCGTACTTGGTTCCATACACCCGTTTCTTTTCGTGTGTTATCAGATTACGGCAGGATTACTTGTTACAGGCGTAGCTGCAAAAACATTTGACCGTATCAAATCGTTCGGTGCTGCTGTTTGTCTGTCACTTGGGATGCTTTTAACATTCTTCGCCATGCAAGATGCGAATTTATGGCATTGTGTGCCTGTTATTGTCATTGCTGTTCTTGCGGAGCTGATCCGCATTGCATTTGATTATAACGGAAAAGGAAATATGCTCTCTGCTGTGATCATGTCCTTTTCAACATTCGGATACTACGGACAGATATGGTTCAACCGTGATTATACTTATGCGTGCGCTGTTGAGGAAATGCCGAGCGGTTATGCAGACACACTTATGAATTGCAGCCCTGCATGGTCGTTTCCGGTTGTCATCATCATCGGAATCGCTGTTGCAGTGATAATTTATAACACAACGAAAAAGTTGTTTAGATTTGATCAATAAGAAAAGCGCTGGATTATGACTTTATGATACCGAAGTCTGGAAACGGAGATAAAAAGATATGCTTTTGACCATTTTTCTTACAATCGTTTTTTGCGCTGCAATTTCGCTGATGCTGCTGTCAGCCGTCGCATTTATTCAGGATAAGAAGTTTTTCTCGTCCGCACCGAAAGAAGCACAGAAAGTGCTTATACCGAGAGAAAACGAATTGTTCTACGGTGCAAGAGTGATCGGCTGGACATTGATGATTTTCAGTATGCTGATGATCGCAGGTGTCGGTGTGATCTCGATCTGGGACGGCTTCCGAAGCGGCTACACTTTCCGGCAGTTCTTTCTGCGATTTGTCACAATATTCACAGTCTACAAACTCTATGACATGATCTGCTTTGACTGGTTTCTGCTTTGTAAATACAGGTTCTTTCAGTATTATTTTCCCGAAGTGGAAAGCGTTTACAACGGCAGAAAATACGGCTATAACATCAAAAGTCAACTGTTAAAGTTATTCGTCATTTTCCCTGCGGCATCTGCACTTGCAGCATGGATATGCAGTTTGTTTTGAAAGAAGGAAAGAAATATGTATCA
>OCVV011319364.1_pt1 | contig 14266 bp, 15 predicted proteins | sample 1539721 | NCBI WGS metagenome assembly OCVV01 (sample SAMN02144230, study PRJEB22623) | gut metagenome | biome: sheep rumen | host: Ovis aries | place: New Zealand
TTCATTTGCATCTTTATAGTTGCACATGCTTCATCTACTAAATCTATTGCTTTATCAGGTAAGAATCTATCAGTTATATATCTATCTGATAAATTAACTGCAGCAACTAAAGCTGAGTCTTTAATAGTTACTCCATGGAAAAGTTCAAATCTCTCTTTTAAACCACGAAGTATAGTTAATGTATCTAATGTAGTTGGTTCATGAACAATAATCTTTTGAAGTCTTCTTTCTAAAGCTCCATCTTTTTCTATATATTCACGATATTCATTTAATGTTGTTGCACCAATTAACTTTAACTCACCACGAGCAAGCATTGGTTTTAACATATTACCGACATTCATAGCCTGATTACTTCCTGCTCCAACTATCATATGTATTTCATCAATAAACATGATAATCTCACCATCAGAATCAGCTATTTCTTTTAATACAGCTTTAAATCTTTCCTCAAACTCACCTTGATATTTAGCACCAGCAACTAATGCAGAAAGGTCTAATTCCCAAATTTTTTTATTCTTTAAATCATCAGGAACATCACCACGAACAATTCTACCTGCAAGACCTTCAACTATGGCAGTTTTACCAACACCAGGGTCTCCAATTAAAACTGGATTATTCTTAGTCTTACGTGAAAGAATTCTAACTAAGTTACGAATTTCTTCATCACGACCAATGACAGGATCCATCTTATTGTCTTCCCACATCTTAGTTAATTCTCTACCATATTTTTCTAACGCTTTACTTTTATCTTCAAAATTCATAAAATTCACCCCTTAAATAAAACTAGTGAAGCATCACTAGTTTTATTATTAATTAATATTAATATATTTTTTTGATTCTTTTTCTTTTTCTTCTTTAGGAACAACTACTAAAAGAGTACCATTTTTAAATTCAGCATTAATTCTATTTTCATCAATATTACCAACATAGAATTTTCTTTCACATGATTCATGGTAACTTCTTTCTCTTCTAATATATTTCTTGTCTTTATCATGTTCCTTTTCTTCATGATGTTTTTCACATTGAACAGTTACATAACCATCATCAAATGAAACTTTTACATCTTCTTTCTTAAATCCAGGAATATCCATTTCAATATGATACTTATTATCTTTTTCATAGATATCACATTTCATTAGATTATTAAATCCTTTCTTAGTATCAAAATCATCTAGAAAATCATCAAAAAATATTTTGCTTGGTAGCATAATACCAACACTTCCTTTCTTTATTACAACTTAGTTATAACTCTAAAATTAGCACTTGTCAATAGAGAGTGCTAATTTTTTAAAAAGTACATTTATTTTACACATAAAAAAGATTAGAATCCTCTAATCTTTCTTTTAGTTTGTAAACATCTACAATTATTCTCTAGATACTCTAAATTATTCATCTCATCTTTATAAATCAACTCTACTACATCTCTAGATTCAAGTGGATTATTAATAGTCATGTATCTACCATTAACAAATGCATAATCTAAGAATGGAGCATTAACTGGATCTACTTTATAAGCAAAATCAACTGGTGTACTATTAGCAGGTAATTCTAATTTATGTCCATGATTATCCATAACATAAATCATATTAGTTAAAATATCACTTTTAACAATAGCATTATAATCTTCAATAGATAAACCTGCATCTCTAAGTTCAACAAGAGTTTGATAAAAAGGCATCTTTTTTACTTCATCTTGCATCATATCACCCGGTTTATTAATATGATGATCATTACAATAATCCCAATATGCTGTAATACCATATGCATTAATTTTATACATCTCAGGTGTTTTAAACTGTAATTGAATCATAGCATTATCATATGGAGAAATAATAGTTGAATGAAGTCCACGATATCTATTATCTTTTTCAAAAGCAATATAATCTTTATCTCTACCAGGAACAGTATTATACATATGAGTAATCTTATCTCTAAAAGCATAACAATCATCATCTTTAGGTAATAAAATCTTAATAGCTAAATAATCATGTATACGAGATAAATCTTTATATTTTTTTAGTTTTAAATATAAACCATATAAATTTTTTCTCTTAACTAAAATATTATTACTATAATCTAAGTCGTTTAAACAAACAGATATTTCCATTAAAACTTTATCAACAGTATCTCTAATATGTTCTTGATATTCATTAGATAATTTTAATAAATCTTTATAATCATTTTTATATAAATACTTGAATGCTAAGTCTTCTAGTTCAGTCTTAATTGTATACTCTCCCAAAAGAGTTGCAATTGGAGCATATATCATTAAAGTTTCAATAGACTTAGCAATTTGTTTTTCAGGAGTTTGATATTCCATTGTCCTCATATTATGAAGTCTATCTGCTAATTTTATTATAAATATCCTTACATCTTTTGTAATACTATCTATAATCTTATGCATATTAGCTTCTTCGGTATTGTCATCAGGAGATTTCTTTTTTATTTTTGTTACACCTTCAACCAAGTCTGCAATAGTCTCATTAAAGTTCTCGGCAATAATCTCGGCAGTTATACCTTCTACATCTTCAATTGTATCATGAAGTAAACCCGCACATATGGTATCACAATCAGCACCCATATCAGTTAGAATACAAGCAACAGCAGTTGGATGTATTATGTATGGTTCCCCACTTTTTCTTTTTTGATTCTTATGAGCATTAGACGCAAAAGCATAGGCTCTTAAGATCATCATCTTTTCTTCGTTGGTATAATCATTGATTCTTGAAAGTAAATCTTCTAAAAACATAAATACCTCCTGAAATAATAAACTAATTATAACGCACAAATATAATTATTTTCAAATAAAAAAGTAATACTTAAAAAGTATTACTTAATTAATGAAAGTTGAACTTTTTCTTTTTCTAAATCTATACCACATACATAACATTTAACAATGTCACCTACATTAACAATATCATTAGGATTTTTTACAAAGTTCTTACTCATTTTAGAAATATGTACTAAACCATCATCATGAAGTCCTATATCAACAAATGCACCAAATGAAGCTACATTACGAACAGTACCTTGAAGTTCCATACCTAATTTTAAGTCTTCAATATGTAAGACATCACTCTTTAAAATTGGCGCTTCTAACTCATCTCTTGGATCTAATCCAGGAGACTTAAGTTCCTTAATTATATCTGTTAAAGTGTATGCATCAGTTCCTAATGCTTCTGCTTCCTTACTTACATTAACTTTATCTAATTCATCTTTAAAATCTTGAGAGTTAATATTATCAATATTTAGATTTAAATCTTTAAGAAGTTTATTAGTAATATCATAACTCTCAGGATGTATTCCTGTTTTATCTAAAGGATTCTCTCCATCCATGATTCTTAAGAAACCAATACATTGTTCGTATACTTTATCACTTATACCTTTAATCTTTTTAATTTGTTCTCTTGAAGTAATCTTAGATTCTTCTTTTGCATTGTAAATCTTATCAATAGTAGTCTTAGTTAATCCAGATACATATTTTAATATTGATTTAGATGCAGTATTAACATTAACACCTACTTCATTTACTACTTTTGAAGTAGTAAAATCTAATGCTTCACCAAGAGTTTTTTGATTAACATCATATTGATATTCACCTACACCAATTGATTTAGGATCTATTTTTACAAGTTCTGATAAAGGATCTTGTAATCTTCTACCAATAGAAACAGCACTTCTCTTTTCAACAGCTAAATCAGGGAATTCTTCAATTGCAAGTTTAGATGCTGAATATATTGATGCACCCGCTTCACTTGTAATTACATATTTACAAGGAAGATTATATTCTTTAATCATTTCAGCACAGAAAGTCTCACTTTCTCTTGAAGCTGTTCCATTTCCAATTGAAATAATATCTACATGATATTTTTCAATTAAATTCTTAACAACAAGTTTATCCATTGCTTGTTGTTCTTTAGTCTTATTATTTAAGAAAGGTTTAATAACTGTTGAATCTAGATACTTGCCATTTTTATCTACAACTGCAAGCTTACAACCATTTACATAACCAGGGTCAAATCCAAGAACAACCATTCCTTTAATAGGTCTAGTTAAAAGTAAATGTTCTAAATTTACTTGGAATGTATCAATTGCTTTTACTTCTGCATCTTCAGTTAATTCACTTCTAACTTCCCTTTCAATACTAGGTAAAATTAATCTTTTTAAAGAATCTTTAATAGCATCCTTTACTAAAGGTGTAACAAAAGAATCTTTATTCTTAATAAGTTTAGACTCTAAATACTCTTCTATTAGAGCATTATCCATATCAATACCAACAGTAAGTACTTTTTCATCTTCACCACGATTAATTGCTAAAACTCTATAATGTTTAATTTGTTTAACAGGTTCACTATAGTCATAATACATCTCATATGTTTTCTTCTCATCAACGGCATTCTTCTTTACTTTAGAAGTTATAACACCTGTTTTAAATACATTACTTCTAATCCATTTTCTGTAAAATGCATTATCACTTATCCATTCAGCAATAATATATCCTGCGCCTTCAAGTGCAGCAGCACTATTCTTTACTTTATCATTAATAAATTTAGAAGCCATATCTTCTAGAGATCCACTTGTAGGAAAAGCCATGATCATTTTAGCAAAGCTTTCAAGACCAGCAGCAATTGCATCACTAGCTTTAGTCTTTTTCTTTTCTTTAAATGGTCTATATAAGTCTTCTACTTCAGTTAACTTAGTACATTTTAAAATGTTTTCTTGTAACTCAGGTGTTAATAAACCCTTTTCATCAATAAGTCTAATAACATCCTCTTTTCTTTCCATCAACTTCTGATAGTAGTTATAAAGGTCTCCAATTGTCTTTATTTGATTTTCATCCAAAGCACCAGTTGCTTCTTTTCTATATCTAGCAATAAAAGGAATTGTTGCTCCTTCTTCTAGTAACTTTAAAACTGTTTCTATTTGTTCTTTTTTTATCTTTAATTCTTCTTGTAATTCTAATATTATTTTATCATTCATCTTGTACTCTCCTTAAGTCTATTAATATTATATAAAAAATAGTATTTACCTTCAAATTAATTCGACACCAATTCAAATTTTTTGTTATAATATTTGTCAAGGTGTAATACATATGATAACAAAAGATAATATTAAAGTTGCAAGAGTAAAATCTTTTATAGAAAAAAATGGTTTCAAGGAACTTATTCCTCATGAATTAAGTTTAGATGAGGCTTTTAGAGAAGTGGTAGTAATAGATGGTTTAGTTATTGATATTAAGACATCCACTATTATAGAACCACTTAAGAATAATCCTAATATAGAACCATTTAATTATTACTACGATACTATTATTAATCTTCAATATGTATCCGATATAGACTTTGCATCAGGTATATCTGCTTACCAAGAATATAATAATCAAATCAAAAAGAAATCAAAAATAATAAATATAAAAAATATTAAAAGTAACAAAAATAAAAGACACTGTAATTAGTGCCTTTTTTATTATTCATTAACAAGTTTATCTAAAACTGCATTAATCATTTTACGTACATCATCAATTGAGTATTTCTTAGCAAGTTCAATTGCTTCATTTACTACTACTAGATCTGGAGTATCCATATATTTAAGTTCAAATATAGCCATTCTAAGAATTGCTCTACCCATAGAATCAATTCTACTAATCTTCCAGTCTTTTAAATGTTCATTCGCAAGTTCATCTATTTCATTAACATGAGATATAGTTCCATATACCATATCTTTAACAAACTCATTTTCTATTTCAACATTTTCTTTTATTACATCATCAACATTATATTCAATTGAATTCTTTTTGTATAATTCAACTTGATATAAAATAGTCATTATTTTTTCTCTAAGTTCACTACGAGTCGCCATATAGATAACTTCCTTCCACGTTTTTAAATTATAACATAATTATAAATCATTTCAAGTCTTTTTTCATAGTGGTTTCAATAACTTTTGTTCCACCTATTAAATCATCTAAACTACGTGCATTTTTCTTAAATAAGAAAAGAATAATAAATATAGCATCCATGATAAATCCAAGACCTGTAACAATTGTATAAATATAAACGAAAAGAACGGGATTTTTTACAAATACCATTGTTAAAAGTGATAATAGTATTACTACATTATTACCAAATATAAATGTATTACCACCAAATATATTTCTAACAAGCATTTGTTTTAAACTAGCTTTTTTATCATTCTTATCTACTACTTTTAATCTATAGAATTTCTTACCAAGACTTTGTCCATTATTATAATATTGAAAGAATCCTAAATAAAAGAATAGAATTACTAAATACCATAGATATGAAGCAAAATTACTTCTAATAGTATAGATTCGATATGGTTTAGCAATACTCTTAATCATACTTTCCAAGTCTTTTTTATTTAAATCCTTATTTTCTATTTTTTCTACTTCCAAATTATATACTGTTTTAAATTCTTCATAACTACTCTTAACGTTTTCTTTATATGGATTAGTAATACTACTTTCTGCTAAAAGAGTTGTTAAAACAAGTACAATAAGTAAGTCTATTAAATAAGCTGTAATTCTATTACATCTATACCAATACTTTCTTCTAATAGTTTCTTCTTTTCTACTAAACTTTTCGCCAAAAGTATCTTTATTCTTTTCTTCAGTGTTTAACTCTTTATTATTATTTGCCATGTTAATCACTCCCATATGAATATTTTAACATAAAAAAAAAGAATACTAAATGTATTCTTATACTATCTAAGAGGTCTATTATCTACAACTACCCTTGAGCCAGTTAAATTTGTCATGCAGTTTCCATCAGCATTCCAGATTCCTGCCCATTGGAAAATAATATCAACTAAAGTTGGAATAACAAATAATAAAACAGTTGCTGCTAAACGTTTAGCAAAACGAATAGCTATTTGTTTAGGTGTAGCCTCTTTTCCATCTCCTAAACCAGAAGAAACCAACTTTATTAAATCAATAATAGTAAATGCTAGTAATAAAAGAGGTGCTACTATTCTAAATATTTTTAACGCTCCATTTAAATCTTTTGTAACATGTTCCCCAAGTGGACAACTACTTTCTGCAGCCATTACAACAGGAGTATATGTTAATACTAAAAGTGTCAATAACATTAGTAATCTTTTAATCTTTTTCATTTTTATCACCTACTTAAATTATAAAGTCATATTAACTACTTATCAAGAAATTAATTCTTTTTATTTGTAAACTTAAATACTTTATCTATTCTTTTTTCATTTATTAATACAATAGAAACAACTACTTCTAATGATGCAATAGCAAGTAATACTTTTAATGACTTATTTAAAATAATACTGCCAATTCCATCTAAACCATTGAATAAGAAAATAAATCCATATATAAATATATTAATTATTCCACTTATTAATAATACATAATCAATCTTATGTTTAAACTTATTCCTAAAGAATATACTACCAGTTATAATAACTATTATTAATGTAAAAATATAAATAATGTTTTTTACTTTTCTAAATTGATATTTATCCAAGAACTTAATTCTATTAATATATATTTCTTCTATTTTTTTATTTTCATTATCAACTTTAATCTTAGAAGTAAGATTAGGATAATCATATCCATTATTCATATAATACTTCAAATCTTTTTTAATATCTTTAATATTAAGTTCATAAACTAAAGAGTTATCATATTTTTTTAAATCATCAACTATTAGCTTATATACTTCTTCATGATAATTAATATCATCTACTATATTAAATATAAATCTATTATTAACAAGGAAGAATACTCCAACTATACCAACAATAGATAAACTTAATAATAATCCATCTAAATAATTATAAATACTCTTCATTAAATAACCACTCTTGAATCAATATATTTATCTGCCATACTAATAATTTCTTTAATAAATTTCATATTAAAATCAGCATTCTTATCATAATTAGTATTAAAGTCAAATTGATATAGTAAATCACTCATTCTAGCACTATCAGTAATAATTCTTTCCCAACAGTTTATGTCTCCATATTTACTTTCAAGTTTCTTAAAGAAAGATAATCTAAAGTCTTCCATACCTTCAGGTAAGATATCACTATTAAATACTTTATTAAGCAATATATCTTTTTTATCAGAGTTATAGAATAAAGAATAAACTATACCCATTCTTGATAAAGATACATTTTGTTCATCAAACATATCTACTAAGTCAAATATAATAGTATCCATCTTATCAAAATAGTTATGATTAATTACTACATTTACAGTCATAAGAGTAACAGTAATCATAAAATCACTATTCTCTTTAAATACTACAATTGGACTATGAGGATTATTACCTTCAGGAGTAAGTACTAAAGGATTTCCAAGTTCTGAATATCTATCAGTTAAACCCTTTGCAATATCAACAGGAACAAGTCTTGAACCATCTCCAAAATATAAAACTATTTCTCTAACATCATTCATCATTTACCTCCTATTTACCATAATAATTAGTAAGTAAAATATTTCTGTTCTTAATAATATTTAAATTGGCTTTAGCATACATTTGATCCTTCGTATATTTTCCTTTACCGCTACTAATAATAGATGCATCACTAAACCATACAAAGTTATCATGGTCACTACTAAATACATCATCTCCCATGTATTTATTAACATCATACTTTATACCAAACATATTAAGAACTGTTGGTAAGATATCAGCGGTATCAAGTATTGTATCAATATCTTTGTGTTCAATATCTTTAGACCAAATTATAAATGGTGTATTTTGTAAATATCTTCCATCTACATAAGGAACGTTCTTCTTCTCTGCTACATAATTGATATCACTATAACCATATGAATAATGATCACTTACAAGTACTATAACTGTATCATCAAGTCTATTATAATCTTCTAACTTTTCAAGTAATATTTCTAAGAACTTATCAGTATCAGTAGCAAGTGTTCTATAAATATATTCTTCTTCAAAAGGATATGTGTTTTCAAGCGCTCCATCTAAAGTTTTAAATATCTTATTTGTTTTAGAATACTCTAAGTGAGCTGAATAAGTAGTAATAAATGATAAAAATTTACTCTTATCACCAAATATTAATTTAGATAATTTATCATCACTTATTAAAGATGAATCCATGAAATAATTTGTCTCTTTATTAAGTTTTCCTTCTTCTTGTAAATCAAGTGCGGAATAATGATTATCATATCCTAGTAATTTATGGAAACTACTTCTATTATAGAAAGTACCAGTATTAGCATGGAATGAATTTACTTTATATCCTGCTTTCTTAAACATATTAGCAAGACTATACTTATAATTAACTGTCTTAATATCATAAATAGTATCATAATCAGTTATTGAATATAATCCACTATTAACAGCAAATTCAGAATTAATTGTTTGACCACCATTAAAGAAAGGAGAATATCTATTAGTAAAGTTTAAACCTTCTCTTCTTATCTTACTTAATGTTGGCATAGTTGTATCATCTATAATCCAACTATCAATTGATTCCATCAAAACATATATAACATTTTTATCCTTGAATATACCAGTATATTCATTTGGATTAACCTCTTTATTATATAAAGAATTATAAAGATCAATTTCTTCTTTTAATACATCTTTATCAATTGTTATTAAATTATAATAGTATTTATAAACAGCTCTTAAATCATATTCGTATAATCCAGATACATACATTGATGTATTAGGATTAATAAACTTTTTATAAATATCTTTAGCATTATAGTTTTCTTCCCATAGGTTTTCAAAATTAGGATTATTATTAGCTCTACCTAGAGAAATAAAAGCAACTAATCTAAATGATAGAGCAAATACAATTAGTAAGAAAATAGCAAGTTTACTTTTACTATCTTCTTTAACCTTTAAATCTTTATGTAATAGTTTATTAACTGCAATAGTGCAACATATATTAAATATAGCAACAATAACCATTCCTAAGTCTAAATTTAATAATACTTGCTTTACATATTGAAGTCCTTCACCAGCAACAAAGATATCTGAGAATATCATAAACTTACCAAGTTCATCACAATAACATATCTGTACTACAAACACTACAGTCCATAATATAGATAAAAAATTATAAACAAATAGTTTATGTTTATTCTTACTTAGATAAAATAATCCTTCAAATATAATAATCCATGACAAACTAAAAAATAACCAAATTAGATTATATCTAAGATTAACTGCAAATTTAAAAACATTAGTATCTATGAATTGTCTTGAATAAAAATACGTATAAACAGACATAGAAAAAAATCCTACGAAGATTAACATATAACTAAATAAGTAATTATTTTTTTTAATAAAATTCTTCATCATAATCACATAATTAATTATATCACTTCGTAGGGTTTAATAAAAGATATTAATCAAGTTGAGTAATACTTGTAATAACAGGTTGATCCTTAGCTTCTACTTCACCATTCTTACCTGCTTTACCTTTAACAGCTTCAACTACTTTATCAACTACTTCCATACCTTCAGTAACATGACCAAATCCAGCATAGTTACCATCTAGATATGTTGAATCATCTTGAACAATAAAGAATTGACTTGAAGCACTATCAGGATGATTACTTCTAGCCATAGAAATAACTCCTCTTACATGGCTAATAGTATTATTTACTCCATTAGAAGCAAATTCACCTTTTATTGTTTCTTCACTTCCACCAAAACCTGTTCCTGTTGGATCTCCACCTTGAATCATAAATCCTTTTATAATTCTATGGAATGTAAGTCCATCATAGAACTTATCATTAACAAGTTTTAAAAAGTTAGTAACTGTAATAGGTGCAATATTTGCATCTAACTCTAATTTTATATCTCCAAGATCTTTAACTGAGATAACTACATGATGTAATCCACTCATTAATTCCACTTCCTTCTTTTCGTTATTAGTATTAACAACATTATTACTAAATGTTGTTTTTATAAGTACAAATCCTAACATAATGACTAGTACAAATATAACTATTTTACTAATCTTAAACCTTTCATTATCCATTTTTTATCACCCGCATTTTCTATTATATACTACGAGTTTTAAAAAAAGCAAATTTTATTTCAACTGACTGTCAATCAATTTGGCACTTTTTCTTCCTGCTTCCATTGCTTTAATAACAGTCATAGGACCAGTTATATTATCTCCTCCAGCATATATATTATCTACTGTTGTTTGGTACTCATTTGTAAATATTAGGCCATTTTTCATATGTAATATATCTGTATCTTTGGTAGCAATATTATTAGCATTTGAACTAATTGCATATATTACTTGATCACATGTAACAGTATATTCTGAGTTAGGTATTTCAGTGATTGTTGCTCTTCCATCTTCACCTTTTTCACCTAATTGATATTTAATGCACTTCATTCCGACTACTTTACCAGTTAACTCATCCTTAAGTATTTCAATTGGTGTAGTTAAGTAATCAAATATAATTCCTTCTTCTTCTGTTTCTCTTGATTCTTTACCAAGAGCTGGAAGTTCATCATGACTACGTCTATACATTACATGTACTTCTGCACCAAATCTTCTAATAGTACGTGCAGCATCCATGGCAACATTACCTCCACCAATTACATAAGCAATTCTTGGTACTTTTATAGGAGTACGAGAATTATCTAACATACCATCCATCAAATTAACTCTTATAAGTAATTCATTTGCGCTCATTACTCCAAGACCATCTTCTCCTGGTATACCCATGAACTTAGGTACATTAGCACCACTTGCAATAAATATTGCATGATAATTCTTTTGTAATTCTTCAAGCATAATTGTTTTACCAACAATGGTATCAAATACTATTTCTATACCTAAAGACTTAACCAATTCTATTTCATCATCAACTATTTTATTTGGAAGTCTAAACTCTGGAATACCCCAAGCAAGAACTCCACCTGGTCTATGAAGTGCTTCATATATTACTACTTTATAGCCAAGACGTGCTAGATCAACTGCACAAGTAAGACCTGCTGGTCCAGATCCTACGACTGCTATCTTTTTCCCATTAAACGAATTTGCTTTAACAGGAGTTTTGGTAGCATGATCAGCAACATAACGCTCTAATGCACCAATGGCAATAGCTTCACCTTTCACTCCTCTTACACATAACTTTTCACATTGTTGCTCTTGAGGACAAACTCTACCACATATAGCTGGTAGTAAAGACACTTCATCAATTATTTTATAAGCTTCATCTATTTTATCTTCTTTAATTAACTCTATCCATTCAGGAATTCTATGCCCAACAGGACAACCTTTCATACATTGAGGATTCTTACAATGTAAGCATCTACTTGCTTCTTTTATAGCTTCTTCTTTTGTATAGCCACATTCAACTTCTTCAAAGTTATGAATTCGCATTATTGGATCCAAGTTTTTCATAGGAGTTCTTTTTAAATCTTCAGGATTCATTATTGCACCTCCTCAGGTTTAAAAGTATTTCCTTCTGTTTCTTGTAAATACCTTCTACCTTCTTCAGTCTTAAATAACATCATTCTCTTCTTAGCAGAATCAAAATCAACTTCAAGACCATTGAACTCAGGACCATCCATGCAAGCAAATTTAATCTTACCATTTATTAAAACTCTACAAGCGCCACATAAACCTACACCATCAAGCATCAAAGGTGCAAGGGAAACGAATATTTCTTTGTTTAAATCTCGTGCCTTTTGAACAATACTCTCCATAAATTCAAAAGAACCAACAGTAAATACTACATCAAAATTACTAATTGTAGAAGTGATTTCTTCATTAGTAATAACATCCTCATCAGTTAAAGAATAATCTACATAGAAAATCTCATTAACAATATTATTCTTACTTAATTCAAGGGATATTCTCTTAATAGACGCAACACCAGTACCATGAACAATAAAGCAAATTTTCTTATCTTTATAGTCATCAATATTAGATGAAAGAACAGACTCTTTTCCTAATGGACCTAATATAGAAAATATAGATTTAGTATTTTTTAATTCGTTAGTTGAATAACCTTTTACATCATAAAGAATAACTAAATTATCTCCATTAACTTGATAAACAGCCATAGGAATTCTTTCAGCCATGTTATCAACCATAATAATAACAAACTCTCCAGGTTTAATAGATTTAGCTATTAAAGGAGCATTTACCTCTAGAATATATGTATTATCTTTAAGTTGTTCATTTTTAATAATCTGATACATAATGTCCCTCTATTCTATATACTATTTTACTATATATAGATAAATAAAAAAATATACCATAAAGGTATATTTTATAAATCAATTTTATCTAAATCATCTACTAAATCAGCTTGTTGATCTATAAGAGATTTAATTCTTCTTTTATAAGTGATTATATTTCTTCTCATTCTTTGAGTTTCTTCTTCAATATGTTCTGCTTTAGTAAGAGCATCATTAATAATTCTATTAGCATTTCTCTTAGCTTCTGTAACTATTAAGTCACTTTCACTTATGCTACTTTGTTGATACTTTTTACTACTTTCTTCAGCCATTACTATAGCTCTATTTAAAGTAGCATCCATACTTTTATAATGTTCTAATTCTTTATTCAGTCTATCAATTTCCATGTCTTTTTCTTTCATTTTATGTAGCATTTCATCTACATGAGTTACTACATCATTAACAAAAGCATTTACTTCACGGGTATTGTATCCTGAAAAACTCTTACTAAATTTTTTCATGATAATCACCTAACTTATATTATTAGAAATCTAATTCATCTTCAATTTTAGCTTTAGCCTTTTTATCCTCTTCTAAATCGCTCATGCGACCTTCAACATTAACATTTTTAGGAGTGCATAAATAAATACCATTGCCTAATTTTTGCATGTCTCCACCAATAGCATATAATGTACCACTTAAAAAATCAATGATTCTTTTAGCTTGATCATTAGTAACACGTTTTAGATTAACAACTACAGAGTTTCTACCCTTTAAATGATCAGCAATAGTTTGACTTTCAGAATATGCTCTAGGTTCAACTAAAACCATCTTACTTCCTGCTTTAGAAACACTTTTAGCATCTACTTCATATGATTCATCTTCAATAGATTCAGTGTCTTCTCCTCTTTCAGGATATAATATCTTTTTAATATGTTCAAATGCCATACAGCACCTCCTATGATTACTATTTATATAATAACAAAAATATGTCTATTAGTAAATAAGTAATAAAAAAACTATTTTTTAAAATAGTTTCTTTCTCCAAATATTTTAGTACCTATTCTAACTATATCAGTACC
>OCVV011174077.1_pt1 | contig 14265 bp, 15 predicted proteins | sample 1539721 | NCBI WGS metagenome assembly OCVV01 (sample SAMN02144230, study PRJEB22623) | gut metagenome | biome: sheep rumen | host: Ovis aries | place: New Zealand
ACCAATTGTTAATAATGAAATGATTAATAAAAGAGATTTATCAGCTCCTATTAAAAAAGCAAGAGATATTGTAATTGATACTGTATTAAATAATGATCTTTCTTTAATTAAGAGTAAGACTAGTGCTGAAGCAACAATTTATAAAGCAATTGTAGATAAGAAAAATACACCTTCAATTAAAGAAGTGTTAAATATAATTAATTCATTCGTTGAAAAAAGTGAGAATAAAAAATTAAGTTTTGACGAGTTATATAAGAAGCTAGAATCAAAACCTTATTGTATTAGAAAAGGAATTATACCTATATTATTATCAATTGCTCTTTATAATTATTCTGACATCATCATTATTTACTTTATGAATAAAGAAATTGATTTAGATGCTAACAATTTAATTAAAATTAATGATAATCCAGAAAAATACTTTATATTAACTGAAAAAGGTACAACTGATAAAATAAAATATTTATCAAATTTAATGTATATATATGATATTCCTAATTTGGATAATCAAAGAATAAATCTTAGAAAATTAGTAGATGGAATGAGAAGATGGATATTATCTTTACCTAGAATATTAAGAGAATATTCTAATGATTATAACTATTTAGAAATAAGTGATAAATATATAATTATAAAAAATGAATTGTTAAGACCAGATATAAATAACAATGAATTCATATATCAAAGATTGATTGAAATATTCAACACAACTAATTATGAAGAAATAGCAGAGCTTATAAAAGATATGAAGCAAAGTTTTGATAATTTTATGATTTCATATTGTGAATATGTTATAAAAGAAACTAAGGAAATTTTTAATAAGAATTATAAAGGAAGTTTAAATTCTTTATTAAAAGACTGGTTAATTGATAATGAATTAGAATCTTCAAACATGATTTATGATATAAAGACTAGAGAACTAATAGAGTATGTTAAAGATTTAACTACTCATGATGAAAATGACATAATAGAAAAAATATCAAAAATAATAACTGGATTCTATATTGAAGACTGGCAACCAAATGAAATGGATAATTTTAAAAATGAGTTATCACAAATTATTAAAAATATAAATGATATTGATCAAAACAATTTTGATAGTTCAAATAAAATTACTTTAATAAGTGGAAACGAGAAAATTGAGAAGTATTTATCTGGTGATGATGAACTTTCGGCGCTTGGTAATACAATGAAAAATAATATTGAAGAAATTATAAATGAATATGGTGATTCATTAACGGAACAAGAAAAAATAAGTGTCTTGATAGATATTATGAAGAAGTATATGTGAGGTGAAATATGATATATTTTGATAATGCAGCAACAACTTATCCTAAACCTGAAGAAGTATATATAGCTCTTGATAAAGCAAATAGAAATGCATTTAATACAGGTAGAGGAAGTTATAAATGTGCTAGAGAAGCTTCAGAAACAAAAGAAACTGTAAGAAACAAAATTTTAGATATAAACAAAATTAAAAATGCCAAAGTTATTTATACAAATTCTGCAACAACTTCATTAAATGATTTAATATTTGGAATTAACATAAAAGAAAACGATTATATTTATATCTCACCATTTGAACATAATTCTATTGTTAGACCCTTGGAAGAATTAAAGAAAAGAATCAATATTAATATTGAGATTCTTCCTTTTGATAAAAAGACTTGGGAACCAGATTATGAAAAGATAAATGATATGTTTGCACTACATAATCCTGCTACAATTCTTCTTTCACAAGTAAGTAATGTTACAGGTTATGTGTTACCTTATAATAAAATATTTGAATTATCAAAAAAATATAATTCTATAAATATTCTTGATGCTTCACAAGGATATGGAATTGTTCCAATTAGCAATAGTGAAAATATTAATTATATAGTATTTGCTGGACATAAATCTTTATATGCATCATTTGGAATTGCAGGATATATTAAACTAAAAAATGATAAATTAAAGCAAAATATTTTTGGTGGAACTGGTTCAGATACAATGAATCCTAATATGCCAAATACAATACCAGATGGATATGAAGCAGGGAGTCCTAATATTGTATCGATTTATGGATTGAATTCTAGTATAGATTGGTTAAAAAAAGTAGATATTTATAATCACGAGAAAGTACTAACTAAATATTTAATAGAAAAATTGCAAGGAATTAAAAAAGTTAAACTATTTCTCCCTTCTGATACAGATTGTATATTTGGTATGGTTTCTATTGGAATAGATGGATATTCATCAGATGATGTTGGTTCTATTTTAGATGATGAATATGGAATATGTGTTAGAACTGGATATCATTGTGCACCATTAATACATGACTTTATTGGTTCTTTGGAGTATAATGGTACTGTAAGAATTAGTTTAAATTACTTTAATACAAAAAATGATATTGATGTTTTAATCAATGCGCTAGAATCTTTATAAGGTGGTGAGTGAATGAGTTTATTAGATGTTAATTTAAAACAAGAATATAGATCTCCGAGAGATAATATAGTAAATGATTTCTATATTCCTTTATTAAAAGAAGCAAATTTATATAAAAGAAGCGTTGGCTTTTTCTCATCATCTTCTTTATTAGAAATATCATATGGTATAACACATTTAATTAATAATAATGGAAAAATTCAATTAATAGCATCACCACATTTATCAGAAGAAGATATTGAGGCGATTAATAAAGGATATGAAGCAAGAGAAGATATTGTAGAACGCGCCTTAATGCAATATATAACTGAACCACAAAATTATTTTGAAGAGGAAAGATTAAACTTGTTAGCAAATTTAATAGCACAAGAAAAACTAGATATCAAAATTGCTTTCTCTTTAAAAAATGAAAGATTAGGATTATATCACGAGAAATTAGGATTAATGTATGATGCTGATGGAAATGTAGTTGCATTTTCTGGTTCAATGAATGAATCTGAAAATGCATTTGTAAATAATTATGAAATAGTAGATGTATTTACATCATGGAATGATCCTGGAAGAGTATCAATAAAAGAAAATGCGTTTAATAAATTATGGGATAATAGTGATAGTAGTGCTATGATATTTGATTTTCCTACAGTTGTAAAAAATAAGTTATTATCTTATAGAAAAGATAGTATAGATTGGGAAATTGATCAAAAAGAGTTTAGTGCTAAACATATTGATTTAACAATTGAAAAATTAAAAACAGTTACAAATTCTCCAGAGATTCCTGCCGGTGTTACTTTGCATGATTATCAAAAAGAGGCTATAGAAAATTGGGCTAATAATAATTATAATGGAATATTTGATATGGCTACAGGTACTGGAAAAACTTTTACAGGATTAGGAGCTATAACAAGATTATATAAAGACCTAAAAGGCAAACTAGCAGTTGTAATTGTTTGTCCATATCAACATCTAGTAAATCAATGGGTTGAAGATATTCTTAATTTCAACATTCACCCAATAATTGGTCATAGTTCTTCAGAACAAAAAGATTTTAAACAAAAAGTAAAAATGGCTATAATGGATTATAATTTAGGGGTTAGAAATTTCTTTTGTTTCGTATGTACTAATGGTACATTTGCTACAGATTATATTCAATCACAAATTAATAATATAAGGGGAGATGTTTTATTAGTTGTTGATGAAGCACATAATTTTGGAGCTGAAAATTTAAAAAAGACTTTAACTGACAAATTTAATTATAGATTAGCTTTATCAGCAACATTGGAACGTCATGGAGACGAAGAAGGTACTCAAGCATTATTGGATTATTTTGGTAAGAAATGTATCGAATTTACACTAGAAGATGCTATTAAGGGGAAAAATGGTGAAAAGTTTTTAACACCTTATCAATATCATCCAATAGTTGTATATTTAACAGATGAAGAATTAGATGAATATCATAGTTTATCGAAAGAAATTGCTAAATGCATAGTAAAAAAGAATGGTAAGACAAAATTATCGGATAAAGGTAAAATTATTGCTCAGAAGAGGTCAAGATTAGTAGCAGGAGCTTTTAATAAAGTATCAGCTCTTGCAAAAGAGATTAAACCTTATAAAGATGATAATCATATATTAGTATATTGTGGAGCAACAAAGATTGCCGAACAAGATGAAAACGGAGAGGACATGAGACAAATTGATGCAATAACTGAATTATTAGGAAAAGAATTAAAGATGAATGTTGCACAATTTACCTCAAAAGAAGATAGTTACACTAGAGATTTATTAAGAAGAAAATTTTTTGATGGTGACTATTTACAAGTTTTAGTAGCAATAAAATGTTTAGATGAAGGTGTAAATATTCCAGCTATAAAAACTGCATTTATTTTAGCAAGTACGACAAATCCAAAGGAATATATTCAAAGACGTGGTAGAGTTTTAAGAAAATATCCAGGAAAAGAATTTGCAATAATATATGATTTTATAACATTACCAAGACCTTTAGATGAGGCTATTAATTTAACATATGATGAAATTAAATGTGAAAAATCTATGGTAAGAAACGAAGTTAATCGTATGATAGAATTTAATCGCTTGGCAATGAGTAAAATGGAATCAGATAAGTTGATTTATGAACTAACTGATACTTATAGATTAAATGAATCTGAAAATGATGAAGAAGAAATAGATATGGAGGTAAACTATTATGAATAATGAAGAAGAAAAAAACGAATCGCAATCAACAAATCAAAACTTTGAGCAACAAAGTACGATTGATAATCAAAAATTAACCAGAATTGTAAAAACTATCATTACTCTAGAAAATAACAATGTTAAAACTAGGGAATTAAATGACGAAGATATGAAAAAGAAAATAGAAAAGATAATAGAGGAGGAAATAAAATGTTGTTAAAAAAATTGACTCTGACAAACTTTAGACCTTTTAAAGGCGACCATATTATTGAATTCTCTACAGATAAAGAAAAGAATATAACATTAGTAATGGCAGAAAATGGAGCAGGTAAAACTACCTTAGCTCAAGCTTTTCAATGGGTCTTATATTCTAAAACAGATGGTTTTAAAAATAAGTCTGTATTAAACAGTATTGTTGAAAAAGAAATGATGGGTGGTACAGAACAAAATGTTGTTGCAAAATTAGAACTTGAACATAATAATGTTGATTATACTATAATACGTAAACAAACTTATAAAAAAGATACAAGCGGAGCTATTAAACCTGAAAATCCTGTTTTAGAAATTTATCAAAAACAATCTGATGGACAAACAGTAATTGTTAATCCAATTAAAAATTTACCTACAATAGCAAGTATTTTACCAGAATCTTTATCAAAATATTTCTTCTTTGATGGTGAAAGAATTGAGAAAATGGCTGGCGAAGTTAATAGCGGTAAGAGTGAGGAATTTAAAACGGCTGTTCAAAATATCCTTGGATTAACGGCATTAACTAAAGCAATTGAACATTTAAATCCAAATGTAAAAAATAGTGTTATAGGAAGATATAATGCTCAATTGGATGCACAAGGAGATAGTGAAACTAAAAGATTAAGAGAAATTATATATACAAATAGCGATAAGATAGAAAAAAACTCTGAACAAATTGATAAAATAGAAGATGAATTGTCATACTATGATAAAGAAATAGAAAAAGCAAAAGCAGAAATACTATCATTTGCAGAAGCAGAAAAATTGCAACAAGAATTAAATCAATTGAATTCTAATCTTCAAATGGAAATTAATCATAAAAATAGTACTATTACAACATTAATGAGTAACTTTACAAAACAAACTTTTAGTTTCATGTCTAGAAAATTAATTAATGATGCTTTAATAGAATTGAAAAATACTGATAATGTAGATAAAGGTATTCCTTCTGTTAGGGATGAAACTATTAAGTATTTAATGAACAGAAAAAAATGTTTATGTGGTTGTGATTTGTCTGATCCAACATCTGATGCAGTGCAAGAATTAATGCAATTATTAAAATATATTCCACCACAATCCTTAGGTAGTGCGATTAATCAATTTCAAGATAGAGCTGGAATGCTTGTAAAGAGCAGTGATAATTATTTTTCTAATATTGAATCTCTTTTAAGTACAATTAGAGGATGTAGTAACAAAATAGAAGAAATTGAACATCAAATTGGAGAAATTGATAAATCTATTCTAAAATCTTCTAATACTAAAGTTAAGGATTTAAAAAGCAGACAAAACGATATGGAAAATACAGTTAAAGACTTAAGAGATCAATTGAAGAGATTAGAAATACAAAATGGTGTATTAGAAAAAGAAAAACAGGATGCAGAAGCAGAAATAAGCCGATTACAAATGAAAATAGAAAAGAATAAATCAATAGAAGAACAAATATTATATGCAAGAGCAGCTTATAATAAATTTAAACAAACTTATGATTTTGAAGAGGCTAAAACTCGTGAAAAACTTGAAGATCAAATCAATGAATTATTTAAACAAATTTATGCTGGTGGTATGACTATTAATATAGATGAAAAGTATAAAATAACATCATATGTCAATGAACTTCAAGATAATAGTGCTAATATAGACGCAAATACTGCAAAAAGTTACTCAATTATATTTGCTTTCATTGTTGGTGTAATTAATCTAGCAAAACAAAAAGTAAACGATAAAACAGAAGAGTCTAGCATTGTTACTGATGAATATCCATTAGTTATGGATGCTCCATTATCATCTTTTGATCAAAGAAGAATAAAGAATATTTGTGAGGTCATTCCAAATATTGCAAGACAAGTCATAATTTTTATAAAAGACTCTGATGGTAATATTGCAAAAAAAGAAATGCAATCTAAAATTGGAATTGAGTATGAAGTATCATTAAAAGATAAAGAGTACCCAGTTGATAGTAAAATAGTTAAGGTAGGTGAGTAATATGTTTGAACGTGATTATAATTTTAAAGGAAAACATGCAAATATTGTTACACAATTGACAACTGAAATAGATAGCGATACTAAATTTAAACTTTTTGAAAGAAATATTGACGTTCTTATTATTGCTCCTATAGTTGGATATTTATATGGAAAAATGTCTAAGAGAGATGAAGAGGGTCCTGCTACAGATAATGTAAAAAAGATAAATTTTGATCAAATGAATCGTGAATCAAAAACTCTTAATTTTAATTATGAATTAATAATGTTACTTCATAATAAAGATAAACTATCAATTGAAGATAGACTTGATAATGCATTTAGATATAATTCTGGTACTGAAGAAAAAGAGGAATGCAGTAAAATTTTTGAACAATATGTTCTAGGCGGTATCGAGATACTTGAAGAAAAACTTTTAAAAGATGCAACAACAATTGATGATTATATTAATAATATATATAATTTTATATCAGAGTATAACGATAGATATAATAAGGAAATTTCTGAAGAAGATATATTAAATTTATGTATGAACAATTAAAAAAAATAAAGGGGAAACCCTTTATTTTATTATGTCATAAAACGATAATTTGTGCTTTAAACATATAGTATATAATGTTAAAGTATTAATTAAATATAATCCAGTTTCATAATTACTATAAGTGGTTTGTGAAATCATACATTCATCAGCTATTTGTTGTTGTGATAGTTTTAATTTTACTCTAATTAATTTTAAATTTGCTCCAATCTGTTTTTTATTTAATTTTACTTCTTTATAATTGTTAGTTCTAGATAAACCTACAATATAATCTAATGAATATTTATATAAATTAGATAATTTGACTAGTTTTGTTAATGGTATTGTATCGTGATTATTCTCCCATCCAGCAATTGTAGAACCGGAGATACCAAAAACATAACCCAATTCTTGTTGTGTCATTTCTAATTCTTCTCTAATAAATTTAATATTATTTTCTATCATATTTAATCACCAATAATATTTTCCCATTAAATTTTGTTTTATTTGCAATTCTATGGGTTATTTGGTAAAAATGTGATATAATCAAAATATGTAATCAATGCAGTATCCGATTACAAAGAATAGGAAGGAGGATACAGTTGACGCAAATACTGAATAAAAAGGACGGAAAAAAATTAAATGAAATTTTTGATAATCATTTAAATATATATTCAGAAGAAAATGAAGAAGTAATGACTAAATTTATTAAGTATTTAAAAAGAAATTCAATTAATTGCATTATTACTAATAAAGATAAAATTACTTTTACTTATGGAAAAAAAGTAGAAGATTATAAAGATATACCATTAGATGGTCAATTAAAAGAATATGCAAATGCAAACTATTTTCAATCTGGTAGATTAAGTTGTTTAAAAATTGCACATAATAAATATATAAATGGTGTTTATTATTTTGATACATTAGGAATAGAAGAACCAAATGGATGTATTTTGTTTTTTTATCCTAAAAGTAAATCTAAAGAAGCACTAGATTTAGTATTATTAATTAAATAAGAACAATAAGAACATTTTATTATAATTTGTGTTATAATGAACTTGTTAGTTGTATAGGAGAATCTATGAGGAAAGAATATATTAATCTTGTAAAAAAAATTAAAAATAATAATAAAACAAATCGTAGTGGATTAAGTGATAATGCTAAGACACTTCTTAATTCAATTTTATCAGAAAAAGATGATAAAGATATTGAAGAATATCGTCAGAAAATATTATTTAGAAAAGAGTTTATAAAAGAAAATATAACATTCGGTGTTGTTTGTATTAAAAAGAATACTCTTGAATCAGCAATAAAATACGATTCTTATATAATTACAATTGATAATGATGATAATATACTTGATAATATAATGCTAAAAAGATTTGATGATAAAGAGAAAGCTTTAAAGTATGCCAATGAGTTATCTGAAATGGTTGAAGATAATAATATTGTAAACCTAGTAAGTATTATTGATAAGACATTGGAAAAATAAAAAAATAATGATATAATTAATATAGTAATAGAGGCTAGTTAAGATCTATTAGATTTTAACTATGCCTCTATTTTTTGTTGTAAGAATAGGAGGGAGTATCATATTATGCATAAAGAGATTACATTAGGATCATATTATGGTAAAGTAAATTCTAATCTTAAAGCAGTAATGGATAAGAAAGAAATATCTATAAATCTAATGAGTAAATTAGCTGACATTAAATATGATGTAGTAAAGAGATATTACTATAATGAATTATATCAGGTGGATTTACAAATCTTAGCTAAATTATGCTATATTTTGGAATGTAGTATAGATGATATATTGAATTATGAATATATAGAAGAACCAATTAAAATAAAGGCATAATTAGTACAATAAAAGGCAATCAGATTTTTGATTGTTTTTTTCTTTAAATATTTAAACTATAAATAAATTATAAAGTACTTTATTTTTGTTTTGTAAAATATAAAAAAGCAATGTACAATTGTTATAATGAGTGAAAACTCTAGGAACAAATCAAAAAAGCTTCAATCCTAGTTCTTCCCTAATCAGGGAATTGACAGTAAAAAACTTGAGTGATAGGATATTTTGCAAATGAAGCACTATGTTTTTTACATCATGGATATTAGGAGGAGTGTCCAATGATTAAATCTTGTTTTTCATTCATTATATCGTTACTCATTAAAAATTATTTTAGTGTGGTCGAATTATTCTTTAATTCAATAAGAGAACAAATGGCTTAAATAGGTTATTTTGTTCTCTTTTTGTTTATTAGGAGGGTTTAATATGAGAAAAAGAAGAAGTGATTATCTTAGTGATTTTGTAGCAAATCAATATCCAATTGAAACATTAAAAACGATTATATTCGCAGTACTTGATATAGTAGAAAACTTTATTATAGAGTTAGGAGAAGAAAATCATATAAATACAATATCAACTTGTAGATATGATGAGGTGGTAGGTTCTTCGCCTAGAAATACTTCATCTAAGATCGAATCAATTTGTATTAGGCAAATGAAAACGGAGCCTTTAATGAAAGAGTTTATTAGGAAATATGGTGATGCATTAAACTCTCTTAATAGAGAAGAAAAACAAGTGTTTATTTACACATTTATAAAGAAAGAAAATAATATTACAATCTTATCTGATTTAAAAATGCACTCGGTACAGTTAAATGCTATTAGAAAAAGTGCAATAGTAAGATTTAGTATTAAAATGGGATTAGAAAAATTTATTCCATTATTTAAATAAAGCTAGCTAATAACAGCTAGTTTTTTTATTTTCATTAACCTATAAATTAAGGAGGATATTTTATGATAGAAAAAATATTGGGTTTTATTATTTTAGGATTTATTTTATTATTTTGTATTTGCTCATGCAAGGTAGCTTCATGGGCAGATCAAGAAATGGAAGAAGATTTGAAAAGGAGAGAAGAAAATGAAAAAGAAGACATATAGAGCAATTATTGATAATGATGGTCATATTACAACAATGATTGTTGGTGGAGTTAGTAAGAAATCAGTTACGAAAGAGTTAACTGATTTTTTTATGAAAACAAAACAAATAAAAGACTATAGAAACTTTGAAGTTCATTTAAAAGAAGTTGTCTATATAGATGGTAAATATAAATCAGTTGAGTAGGTGATATTAATGAAAATAGATAATTTAAAAGAAAAATTAAATAAATATGAAAATATTTCATTATCTGAGGTTAATATTGATGAAGTTGATGAAATATCAGATATAAAAATAAATAAGAGAAAATCAAGTAATGATAGAATACTTGATTTTTTAAATACTGTTAAAAATCCTTATGTATTTAAACATAACGGAAAACTTATAAAAATAGGCTTTTCAGAAACAAATTTAACAGCAGACGAGTGTTTAACAAATGTTCTTAAAAACTTATATAAATAGTTTTGCACCTTAGAGTTATTTCTAATTATTAGCTATCATTTAAATAAAGTGAAAGGAGAATATCTTATGGCTGGACGAGGTAAGAAAAAACTAAGTAAATCATCTATTACTGATAATTGGTTAGTTGGTGTATATACAAGACGATCTTTTGATGATAATGAAGATAAAGAATCAAATACTATTACTAATCAAAAAGAATTGATTAATAGTTATATATTAAAAGAAAACAACATGACAATAATTGATTATTATATAGATGATGGATATTCAGGAACAACATTTGATAGACCAGGGTTTCAAGAAATGCTAAGAGATATTTCTGATGGTAGAATTAATACTATTATTGTTAAAGATTTATCTAGATTAGGAAGAAATAGCTTAGAGGTTGGTAAATATATAGAAGATATTTTTCCTATATATAATATAAGGATAATAGCAATTAATGATAATGTTGATTCGTTTAAAAGACCAGAATCTATAAATGATTTAATTGTACCAATAAAGAATTTAATTAATGAAAGCTATGCAAGAGATATATCTAAGAAAGTGTCGTCTGCTTATCAGACTATGGCTAATAATGGTAAGTATGTTGCTGGTACTTCTCCTTATGGCTATACTTTTGATGAAAAAGATAAACATCATCTTGTAATTGAACCAGATGAAGCTAAAAATGTAAAAACAATATTTAATATGGCATTACGAGGCGATGGTAGAGTAAAAATTACTAAATATTTAAATGATAATATGATTTTATGTAGAAAAGAAATACAACGAAGAAATAAACATAAATTATCTTTTGATCTAATTGATGAACCTATTAAATACAAATGGTCAACTTCAACTATAGGAAGAATGCTAACAAGTGAAATATATATTGGTAATTTAGCTCAACTTAAAACTAAAAGAGAAAGTTTTAAAAATCACAAAGTAGTTAGTGTGTCTAAAGATAATTGGATTAGATTTGAAAATACACATGAGCCAATAATTGATAAAAAAGATTTTGATGCTATTCAAGAGTTAATTAAAGTAAATACTAAAAGAAAGATAGAAACTGAAACTAAAACATATTCTATATATAATGGTGTTTTAAAATGTGCTGATTGTGGTAGAGCAATGTATAAACAAGAAGATAATAGAGGAAATCGCCATTTATCAAATTATTTTTGTAATACTTATTTATATATTAGTAAAAACTCTTGTAGTTCACATAAAATAAAATCTAAAGATTTAGATGACATAGTTTTAGAAGCTATACAAATGCAAGTTAAATTAGTAATTGAATTAGATCGAAGTTTAAAAAGATTATATTTTAGAAATAACAAAGAAACTGTTGAAAGTGAATATAAAAACAATATGCATATTGCAGAACTTAGAATTAATAACCTAAAAAATAAAAAGATACAAATATATGAAGAATGGAAATTTAATCATATAGATAAAGATGAGTTTTTAAAACAATCTAAAATAATTGAAGATGATATTAAATTAATAGAAGAAAGATTAGATTTAATCACAAAGACTTATAGAGATAATATAAAAATGATTAAAAGAAATGATTTTTGGATTAATCATTATAAAAGAAATAAAAAGATACAGAAGTTATCTAGAGAGGTAATTAAAGAATTAATAGATGTTATATATATTACCAAAGAAGGCAATGTTGATATTCGTTTTAAATATAGAAACGAATATAAGGAATTATTAGTATATTTAGAAAATGAAGGAGCTGTTAGAAAATGTCAAAATGGAGAGTTGGTATTTACTTAAGATTATCATCTGATGACGATGATGATAAATTAGAATCAAATAGTATTACAAACCAAAGAAATTTAATTAATTATCATTTAACTAATTTTAAAGATGTTGAAGTATATAAATGTTATGTAGATGATGGATATACTGGAACTGATTTTGATAGACCAGGGTTTCAAGAAATGTTAGATGACATAAGAACAAAGAGAATTAATTGTGTCATTGTTAAAGATTTATCTAGATTAGGAAGGAACTATATTAATGTAGGTCATTTTATAGATGATACACTTCCTAGATATAAAATTAGATTTATAGCTGTAAATGATAATGTAGATTCTTATTTAAGACCAGAGTCAATGAATTCATTAGAAGTATATTTTAAAAATCTAATGAATGAGAGTTTTGCTAAAGATATTTCTAAGAAAGTTAGAACATCTTTTGAGATTAGTAAAAAGAATGGTAACTTTATAGGAGTAGTTGCTCCGTTTGGATATTTAAAAGATCCTGATGATTGTCATAAATTTATCGTAGATAAAGAAGCAGAGAAAATTATAAAAAATATTTTTAGAATGGCTTTAAATGGAATGAGTAGGCAAGAAATTGCCCAGAAACTTAATCAAGATCATGTTCCTACACCAGCAAAATATTTGAAACACTTTTGTAAAAGTAAGAATCCAAACGTGGGAGATAAATGGGCAGTAGATACAGTTGACAAAGTATTAAAAAATAAGAATTATATTGGCTGTCTAGTACAAGGTAAAAAAACTAGAGTAAGTCATAAAAAGCATAATACTGTAAGAGTTCCGGAAGATGAATGGATAATTGTTTCTGATCATCATAAAGCAATTATTAGTGAAGAAATATTTGAGCAAGTTCAAAATATTGTTTATAATCGAAATTCTAGAGTATGTTCTAATGGTAAATTTTATAAATATACGGGATATTTAAAATGTGCTGATTGCAATTCTTCTATGAAAAAGTTTAGTAGACCAAATAGTAATAGTACTTTCTTTTATTGCAGTACATATATAAAAAACAAGGAATGTAATAAGCATTACATTGTAGAAAATGATTTAGATAGTATGTTGTTAGAGATTGTTAATAAATATATTGAAGTAATAACAAATCTATCTGAAAAAATAGAAAATGATATTTCTTTATCTTACATTGAGTATGAAAAAGAAAATAAAGAATTTAAACTAATTGAATTAGATAAAGAAGAACAAAAATATAGAAAATTGATTGATGAAGTAAAAGAAGATTATAGGAATGATTATATTTCTAAAGGTGATTTTGAAATGTTTAGAGATAAATATATGTATCAATTAAATAATATATTATTAGAAAAAGAAGAACTAAATAATAATAATTCAAATCAAGAAACAATTAATAGAATTAAAAAAATAAAAGAGTTAGGTAAGATAGATTATATAGATAGAAATATAATTATTGAATTAATTGATAAAATTTTAATTCATGATGGTGGAAATATAGAAGTCATTTTTAAATATAGAAATTTATATGAAGATGCTCTTAGGTATCTCAAATCGTAGAAATTATGATATAATTATTTAGTAAAGTTACTTACAAAAAAGGAGTGATTTCTATGAGTAATATAAACGAAAATCAAAGTGTTGCTAAAAATGTCATCAACTGGTATCCTGGTCATATGGCCAAAACTAAAAGAGAGATAAGCGAAGTCCTTCCTCTTATTGATTTAGTTTTTGAAGTTGTAGATGCT
>OCVV011322930.1_pt1 | contig 14265 bp, 16 predicted proteins | sample 1539721 | NCBI WGS metagenome assembly OCVV01 (sample SAMN02144230, study PRJEB22623) | gut metagenome | biome: sheep rumen | host: Ovis aries | place: New Zealand
AACTGTTGACAAATGCGAAATAAAGTAGTACAATACCATCGACGATACCGATATGCCCATCGGTGATTCGTCCTGGTAGCTGCCGAGATGCCCCTTGGCGGTTGCCGTCATAGTAACTGTTGACCAATGCAAATATATGAAACAAACTTGATAAGAACAGAAAGAGAGGATTTATGACCGCGTGAAACTTTCATCCAAGCAATGTAAGGAGATCAATAAGATCCTTCCTCAGATGACGGACGATCAGTGGCAACCATTGTTCGGCCATCTGCGAGATATAACCCAGCCAAGCATCGATGACCGCTTCCCTTCTCATCGATACTCATTTGAGAACACACTATATACATATACTGGCGAATCAGAATGGTTCCGTTATACGCAGTTTATTAACGGAGTTTTGCGCACGATTCGTTCCGGCAGAGAAGACTTCTGCTTTAAGATAGAACATATCATCGACTTATTGCGATTTGAACATGACGAATTACAAACTGAATGGCTCCCAGACGAGCTTTGTTTTAAGGTGGTTAAATGCAGTCAAATAAAACTAAAAGAAGCGTAATAGAATCTGCAGAGCACAGTCTGGCAGAAGCAGAGCGCCAGTTTAATCTCGGTTCTGAGCGTGGCAACTCGGACATGGCCTACTTGGCTGCATATCTTGACGGTGCCCGCGCACAAAAGAAGGAAGACGACCGATGGTGGAATAATCTTATTGCAAACGCAGAAGAGGTGCACGATGTCAAATAAAGAAGCAATTCATGTTTTAGAGATCATGGCAATTGATTTGACCGGCGCTATGGCTGGACTATCGAAGAAAAACCCAATGTTTGATGTGCTTTCTCAGCGCATTGAGGCGATTGATCGTGCCCAAGAGGCGCTTAGTCGATGGGATGATTATCTAAGGAACATATTTAGTGAGGAAAAACATGGACAATAAACAAATCACTTCTCCATTAAAAGCAATCAGAGCTAAATGCTTGGATTGCTGTTGTGACCAGACCACAGAAGTCAAACTCTGTCCGGCGTCTACCTGCCCGCTCTATCCATTTCGTTTCGGCAAGAATCCGTTTCGTAAACGGGAGCTGACAGATGAACAGAGAGAAGCGCTCTGTCAGAGACTCGAATTAGGACGTGCTAAAAATACTCAATAAATTATGGGAAGAAATTTAATCTGTTCTCAGACATCCGGATACCCACGGAAACAGGCATGCGAAAATTCCTCCCCATAAAATATGTGAGATTTTTATGGCAGGTTTAAAAATAGACCTACTTTTTCAAGAAGGGTGATGCATGAAACAAAAGGCAGCACAGAAACTTATTTATAAAATTCATACCAAGCAGCTCAAGCGAGCGAACTGGGATTTGGATCTTCCGCTGGAAACCGCGCTGCGCGATTACCCAGACCTGATCGTTGCTCTGAATGACAGCCAGATGCTCCGGTGGATCGATGAGCTCAATGGTGTAGAAGACTATGACGCCAAGGTAAAGCAGATCCAGCGTAGTATCAAAAACGAGAAGAAGCGTCCGAAGAGCACGGAGACGAAGGTTCGGATTCGCAGTTTGTATAATGCCCTGTACAGATTGCAGTTCCAGCCTGATTACGTCTGCGTTGTTATGGATAGTAACAAAGATTACGACCGCGCCAATCAAGGATTCAAGATCAATGGCGTTCGTTATCATCGTTTACTCGGAACAAATGGCGGTGTTAAAACAAGCACCATCGTATATGTGAATGACGTTCTCTGGCCGGAGTTGAGAAAACGTATTGATAACGGGCGCAACATGGAGAAGGAGCTCGTCCCCGCAAAGTTTGAAGCATACTGTGCCCTTACCTGCTCTGGTTCTACTCCGATTCCGCAGCCGAATGGCGTTATCGTTGTCCATGACTGTATGACTAAGTTCAAGGATGATGTCATCCTAATTAATACGGATACGGATGGCGAGCCAGAACTTACATATGAAGACGGTTACGAGATCGAGCACGATGCCTCTGACGGCAATGGCATGATCTCTCCTGCTTACTCTCGACGTGTCAACGGATTTCTGAACGGAGACGCGGAGCATACACTCTCCGGATTCAATTGCAGAAATGCGTGGACGAAGGGAATGCTTTATACCTTTGACTTTGTTGAGTTTGCAGAGAAGGTCGCCGGAACATACTTCATCAAAGATGTCTGGGGAGACGTGCGAGATGTTCGTGAAGCAGATATGATTCTCACCGAGTCTATGCTCAAGCTTTATGATTCCTACGACAGTTGGGAAGACTACGCGAAGAACTGCGCGGAAAACCATTATCTGTTCTCTGCGACGAAGGATACTCCGGAGAAACTGGAAAACGTTCGAGATAGTAACTATCAGTTTCTTCAGGACATTGATATGACGGACGAAGAAATTGATGAGCTATGCGAATCAACTGTTCGCGAGATCAACGATGTTCTTGGTGGTGACTACCGCAAGAGTTTGGCGTTTTTATGCGGGCAAGGCATGGATGACAGAGAGGCTGTTCATGCGACTGCCGATTATGTTAAAGCGCTGATGGTAGAGCCGGCTATGATCAACGACCCATATGTTCGTCGCAATATCCACTCTATGATAAAGAAGCGGATTGATTCTGCGAAGAAGGGTTCTATTCGCCTTAATGCCAATTTTGCTATGCTTGGCGGAGATCTGTATGCATTGTGCCAAAGCATGTTCGGGCTTCCTGTAACCGGGCTCCTTCATGCAGGAGAGATTTATCACAGATATTGGATTGACAAAGAGACTGATGAAGTCTGTTGTTTTCGCGCTCCAATGACCAGCATCCACAATATTCGGAGGATGAAACTCAACAAAAGCGATGAGGTGCTGAATTGGTTTCAGCATATCAAAACCGCGTGCCTTATTAATGCATGGGATACGATGGCGGATGCCCTAAATGGCTGCGATTTTGATGGTGATACAGTGTTTACTACGAATGCCAGAACCATCATTAAAAACACTCCGAATGCACGAACTCTACTCTGTTTGCAGAAGAAAGCGAAAAAGAAAGTGCCACAAGAAGAAGATATCATAGAAGGCAACAAAAAAGCTTTCAATGACGATATCGGCGTAGTTACAAATCATGTTACTGCGATGATTGAAGCGTGTGCAGGGTTTGAAGATCATGAATCTAATGAGTACAAAACGTTGCGGTACAGAGTTATGTGCGGGCAAGCATTTCAGCAAGAAACAATAGATCGGATTAAAGGGATTGTTTGCAAGCCGATGCCATCCTGCTGGTTCTCATATCGAGATATTGATAGTGTTGAAGACGAGGGATACAAAAAACTCTGCCGAGAGATATGTGCGCCGTACAAGCCGTATTTCATGCGTTATGTGTACAGTAACCTCAATAAGCAGATTGATGATTATATCAATGGCAATGATAAGAGCTGCCGAAGGAATTTTGCCCATCTTGGTATTTGCACACTCGAAGAACTCCGAGGAAAAAAGTTTAAGGTTAAACGAGTCAAAGACTTTTTGTCTCACTATGATACAGATAAAAAGATCGGCATGAATCCTTGCACTGTAAATCGAATCTGCTGGCATATCGAAGAAGTATTTCCTAATTACGGTCAATTACCAAAGCCAAATGATTTTGATTATACGATCATGAAGTCCGGTGTCGAGTATAGCCAAAAGGATTATCAAGCCATATCTGATCTATATCGCGACTACCAACATGAATTACAGCAGTATATGAAATTCATGCGCTCGGATGGTTATATGAGCGAGGATGAACTCCCGCAAACAAAAGATGATTTCATCAGGCGCTTCAGAATGAAGGCGGAGATCATATGCCCAAATGAGAAAGAACTCTGCGACATTGTTCTGGATCTTTGCTATCACAAAGAGGGGTCTAAGCAGTTTGCGTGGGTTGTCGCTGGTGAACAAATTATTGAAAACCTGCTCGGTTCAAATGGTGGCATGATTTCATATCCGAAGCATGGCGATTCTGATACCGGGGATACGTTTACATACGGCGGCGAAACATATACGATGACAACTGTGTGCGTCCTGGAGGAGCCCAATGAAGATTATACTGAATGAAAAAGAATATGCGGAACAGTGTTTGCGAGAGAAGACGTTGGGTGATAACGCTTGGCAGACCGCACAAATCTTGGCAAAATATTATTACCACGAGCTTGGCTATCGCAAAGTTCGGATACAAAAGGCGTTGACGGAGTTTATCAGCCAGAACTATCCTCCGTATAAAAAGAGCATTCTGAGGTGGGAGGAAGTCATCGAGGCACTGGCCTCCTCTGCCGGGAAGTATAAACTGTTTCAGCAATACTTTGTTCCGATCACAAAGGATGAGCTCGACACAATCAGTGGATGCGGTCTGTCAAAGCAGCATCAGCAGGTTCTGTTTTCATTTCTGTGTTTGGCAAAACTTTTGAACATTCGGAATCCAAAGAACAACGGTTGGGTTGGATATAAGGTCTATAAAACAAAAGATGTATTCCAGATGGCACACGTCTCTATGAGTGGAATGAAACAGGACTTTATGATTAACGATTTCTTCATTCGACATCTCGTAGATCTTCCGAAGAAAAACGATAATCTATCTGTACGCGTTACTTTCTGCGACAACGACGGAGATTGCGCTTTGGCTGTGACGGACTTCCGCGATCTTGGGTATCTGTATCTTCAATACATAGGTGAGAACATCGTTACTTGCCAACAGTGTGGGATCTTGATGCGTGGGAACAAAGCTGGCACGAAGAAGTATTGCAAGGACTGCGCTGGGTATGTACCGCAAGAGTACAAAATTATTACTTGCGTGGATTGTGGAAGAGATGTCCGCGTCAGCGCGAAGAATACAAAGACCTGTAGGTGCCAAGACTGTCAAAAAGAACATGACAAAAAGCGCAAACGAGAATGGAAGTCCCAAAGGTAGACGCAGCAATTAAAAGTTAAAAACATCAAAAAAAACAAGTGTTTATGCGGGTTTCAAGTCCTTCAAAAATTTTTAGTATTATGGTATATAGTATAAAATATACCTGTTCTCATTTCTCTATCTTTCTCTTCTCTGGAGCTACCGGCATGGCTTGTGCTGTGCCGGACGTGCTCTAATTATAACATAGAACCCGACACGCCTCTCAACGATGCGTACCACGTCGGGTCTTTTTTATATTCTGCGGAGTAGTAGCAGTTGGAAGCTCGTCAGCCTCATAAGCTGAAGGTCGTTGGTTCAAGTCCAACCTCCGCAACCACACAATTGAATACTGAGCAAGCTACCGGCTCTAAGTGGCGGCAAATTTATTTAAGGATGTGTATTCACAATTAAGGAAATCACCAAGGAAGAAATGGAACTTCTGATCAAGAAAGGCATCATTCGCAACACATATCGCGGCTATGTTGACCGTAATGGCAACCTCGCAAGTTATTACCGCACGACAAACAAGAGGTATATTGGCGATAAATATGCTGCACTTGCAAAGAAACTAAACAAGTAAGAAGGGAGCGCGCCTATGAGCATCAAGAAGCTGAAAGGCGATGGTATCTTTTTCACTGGGAAAGCATCCGAGGATGTAACTGGTTCCCAGTATCTTATCAAGTTCGGCGGTCGCCAAATCCTTCTTGAGTGCGGGCTACATCAGTCATCGAGCAATAGTTACCTGGACAGCTATAAAATTAATGCGGAGAAATTTCGGTTCAAACCGTCTGAGATTGACTATGTGTTTGCTTGCCATGCACACATCGATCACACGGGCCTGCTGCCGCGTTTGGTAAAAGAGGGATTCCACGGGAAAATCATTGCAACTGATAAGACCGCTGCCGTGATGAAACCGCTTCTTCTTAACTCCTGTTACATCTTAAATGATGAGGCAAGAGTGCTTTCAAAACGATATAAACGGGATTACTCCCCTATTTACGAAGAGAAAGATGTTTATGAGACACTAGATTTGATTTACGAACACGACGAATATAACCGCGTATACAAACTCGACGATGTTGTTAGTTTTCAGTGGCTCCACAACGCTCATTGCGTTGGTGCGGCACAACTACAACTGATCCTGACAACAGGTGGGAAGAAAAAGAAAATTCTATACACATCGGACATTGGTGCTCTCAGCACGAAGAACCACTATGTTACAGATACGGAAGTACCAGAGGGCTACAACGATCTTGTGCTGTTGGAGGCAACATACGGAAACTCAAAGCGATCTTCGGCGAAGACAAGGGAACAGGATGTAAAGCATTTGAAATCAGCCATCGATACGACGCTTGTGCGCGGCGGCAGTGTGGTACTCCCCTGCTTTAGTTTTAGCAGGACACAGGAGATGTTGACAACGCTGTATGAGATTTACGGCGAGGATCAAAGCTTCACAGTTCCGATCATCGTGGACTCCAAACTGAGTTGCGAGATCAGCGAATTATATTACCATATTTTGGAAGGTCAAGATCTTGAATTATGGGATACTGTGAAACGCTGGGAGAACGTACAATTCATTTCCGAGAAAGCAGATTCGCAGGCGTGTTTAGCGGATAACCGTCCGAAGGTCATTCTGTCTGCGTCTGGCTTCTGTACCAATGGTCGTGTTGTAAATTACTTGAAAAAATATATAGCAGACAGAAACAGTATGGTAATTTTCTCTGGTTATACAGGAGACAATCCATCCTACCTGTCTTATCGGATTAAAAATTATAGAGATCACAAGTTTATAAGTATTAACAAAGAGCGTGTTGCCAATCTTGCTGATTGTATCACGCTCTCTTCTTTTAGCAGCCACGCAGGACACGAAGACCTTGTGAAATATGGTAGTTCCCTCAATTGTGGAAAACTGATTTTGGTTCATGGAGAACCAGAAGGGAAAAAGTGTTTAGCCGACAAACTAAAAGAAGCCATTTCCAAGAACGATAAAACTTACCGTGTGCTCTGTGCTTTCAGGGGCATGGTCGTCCATCTGTAGGAGGAAACATGGGAGAAGAGATCATTCGAGAAGATATTACGAAGACTTACAACTATTGTTATGCAGATAAATTTGATATTGAAGATATTGAAGAGAATCGCCATCTTTATCTGAACGGCGAAGTTGATGAAGAAGTAATTGACCAGTTGGTGTATCACATTCTGCGCTACAACAGGCTTGACAAGGGTGTTCCTGTAGAAGAGCGCAAACCAATCCTTTTGTATATCAATTCTCCTGGCGGAAGCGTGATTTGCGGTTATAGCCTTGTAGATGCGATTGTCAATAGTAAAACACCCGTTTATACAGTCAATCTTGCTGAGTGCTCGTCTATGGGGTTCCTGATTGCTATTTCAGGCCACAAGAGATATACATTCCCTCACTGCGAGTATCTGATGCACGAAGGCTATACCGGTGCTTTTGACAATATGTCGAAGGCAAAGGATCGTATCGACTTCGAAGCCGGTGAAATGGAGCAGATGACGAGAGAGTTCATCATTTCTCGCACCAAGATCAGCGAAGAGCTTTACAAGGAAAAATATCGTTGTGAGTGGTATTTTCTTCCGAAGCAAGCCAAGGAGCTTGGTGTCGTTGATTACATTGTTGGTGAAGATTGCGATATTGACGAGATAATCTGATAGTTGAAATAGGAGATTGAGTTTGGTTATTACGAGAAAAGAGAACGAAAATGAGGAGCAGTTCCTCTGGAGACTTGGACAAGCAAAGGACTCCGGCGCTCTGGATATGGACTGGTCGGAAATTGCAGACTTGATGAACAAAGAGTTCCGAGATGATGAGACGGAATATCGAAAAGAGTCTGCATACCGCAAAGCATATACTAACGCCAAGAAGTTTCATGAGGCCGGCGTATTCAAGAAATACGATGACGATTCTTATGTCAAGGAGCTGCTTGCCGCTAAAGACGAAGTTCGCAAAGAGAAACAGAAACTTTTTGATGAACGTAAGGCGTTGAACAAACTCTCCCGTGAGTCTGCGCGAGCAGAAGAAAATCTTGCTCGGTTGGAAGAGCAGATCCGAGAGAATGGCAGAACGACTCTCCCAGAAGTTCATAATAATGTTTACCAGTCAGGCAACGATTTGATTATTTCGTTGTCTGATTTTCATTTGGGGACAACTTTCAATAATCATTTCGGGCGCTACGATTCCGATATTGCCAGAGAGCGTCTTAGCAATTATCTTAGTGAGATTCTTGAAATTCAGCGAGTACATCAGGCAGAGAGCGCATATCTGATTCTCGGTGGTGATTGCGTAAGCGGCAATATTCATTGGACTACTCAACTTGAAAACCGCGAGAATGTGATTGAACAGGTGCAGAAGTGTGCCGAGTTAATTGCTGCTTTTGTCTATGAATTGAGCAAGAGTTTTTGTGCTGTATATGTGAATAGCGTTGCTGGGAACCACTCACGCATTGGGCAAAAGGATCTTGTTCTGCGAAGCGAACGTCTTGACGATCTTATTCCATGGTACATGAAGGCGAAATTGTCACATCTGAAAAATGTTGTATTTCTGGATGACAGCAATATTGATAGTACGATTGCCTCCTTTGTTGTGCGTCAGAAAATGTATTTCGCCGTGCATGGTGACTATGATACCTACAGCGAAGCAGGTGTTTCAAAACTTGTGATGATGCTCGGTGTCAAGCCTCATGCTATCTTCTATGGTCATATGCATCATTGTTCTTATGACGATATTGCCGATGTGAAGATCATTCGCAGTGGCAGTTTTTGCGGCACGGGTGATGACTTTACGGTGTCCAAAAGAATCAGCGGAAAGCCAGCTCAGATGGTGTGTGTCGTGAACGAAAACGGTGTCAAAGCCTGCTATCCGGTCGCTCTGGATTAATTGGAAATTATAGTTGAAATCGAGGTAAGAAATGACTAGAGGAGACGTAATTAAAAAGATCTCCAAGAAAAAGAAATGCAATTATGATACATGCGCGTTCGTTATCGATTCATTCTTTGATGAAGTTAAAAACGCGCTAATCAGTGGAGATCGTGTACTTTTTAAGGATTTTATGGTATTCGAGGTTGTTGAAAACAATCCTCAGCGCCGTAGGAATCCAAAAACTGGTGAAGTGGAGATGTACCCCGCACATAAATCTGTTCGGTGCAAGATTAGCAAGACGCTGAAAAATGCGATTAACGAGAGGTAGAGAATGAAACGAGTTTATTTTGGAACGATGAAAGAACTGGCCGAGTTCATGTTTACCGAGGCCGTTGGTGGACATAGCGCTATCGCCGCTCTTTTTTATGATGAAGCAAAAGAACTGATGAGAGAGCTCCTTAAGTATGACGAAGTTGATGCTTATGGCATCGAGATTCATCCAGAGGAGTGGGAAGGCTATAACAAAGAGTATTATATTACTTTGTCTGACGATCTTACTCTTTTTGTAGAGCAGGCGTATCAGAAGGATAAAGATAGATACCTTAGTTTTGAGCACGACTGCCTTATCCTCGGTTCTGGCGTGAATAGCAAGATTGCTTTGAAAAATGAGGCGAAACACGCGCCTGTATATGAAGCCGTTTTTGAAGGCGATGAAGATTTTGATTGCGGTGATTGTGAACTGTGTGCGTGCGATTGCGAGCACTGCGAAGACAATGATGATGCCGTTATCCACTTTGAGATCAATATGAATGGCTCTCATTATAACGGAACTACCACCCTCGGCAAGTTCCTTAGTTCTTTCCTTGAATAACGACAGTCGCGGCAACCTCTCAATGAAGTGCAACCGCTGCGCCTTCTGTTTAATAGAACTCCCCACACCTCTCCGCAGAAATACGCGATGTGCAAAATGGGGAGACTTTCATTTAGTCGATAACTATTTGTAATAGTTGAGATTGGAGGTGGCAAGATGCCAGAATCTCTACTCGAAGGTGATGGGAAGTATACTTGCTGCCGTTGCCGAGAGATATTAGATCTTTCTAAAGATTTTTATAAATGCTTCAGTGATCTATATTCCGATACGGGGTATATGCCTGTTTGTAAGAGTTGCTTTGCCAAAATAATTGATACATACACGATGAAGTATGGTAGCCAGCGAGAAGCAATGAAGCGTGCATGCATGGCGTTTGATATTTACTACAATGACGAATTGTTTGATCAAGTTGAGGACGATGATGCGTTTATCGGTAAGTATCTGCGAGGTCTGAACAGGACGCAGTATCGGAAGAAAACGTTCGATAATTCGCTGGATGAAGGAACGACTATTGCTGGTGTGTTGTACGACAAAAAGGCAAGAAATCTCAGAGATAAGATTCTTGCTGCAGAAGAAGCCGAAAAAGAAAAAGAATCCTCTATTGATCCTGCCGACATCAAGAAGTGGGGTGCCGGGTTTGCAAAGGAAGACTACGATGAGATGAATCGGCACTATACTCTGCTGAAGGCGGCAAACCCGCGTGCAGACGGCAATCAGGAAAATTACATCATGGACTGTTGCCGGATTAAGATGCATCAGTTGAAGGCGTCAAGAGAAGGCCGGCTTGATGATTTTCAGAAGATGACGGATCTGTATACGAAAACATATAAGGCTGGCAATTTGAAATCTGTTGGCGATGGTGCTGTTGCAGAGGACTTTGTGTATGGCGTTACTGCTGAAACCATTGAACAATATACTCCTGCCGAATATTACAAAGGGAAAGAACTCTATCGTGATTTTGATGATATAGGTGATTATTTCTCACGTATGCTTGTACGCCCGCTTAAAAATATTCTCCTTGGAACAAGGGATAAAGATGAAGAGTTCTACGTCAAGGATGAAGATGATGGTGGTGACGACGATGAGTGAATCTGCGCCTCGTAAACACTATCGGAATCGAAATGCGGATGATCGACAAGCTGAATTATTTAAGCATTTCCCTCCAGACTCCTTTCTTGGAGACGAAAAAAATGTAGATCATTTTATTCTGTGGACAACTTTCTTTCGGCGTAACTTTCATCGTTTTGCGATGGATTACCTTGGGATTAAGCTATATCTTTACCAGATTATTATCTTGTATTTGATGGGGCTCAATTCTTTTTTTGTCATCATTGCAAGTCGTGCAGATGCAAAATCATTTATTGTTGCCCTTGGTGCATGTATTTACTGTATTTTGTATCCTAATTCAATGGTGGTTATAGCATCAGGAACCAAAAAACAAGCGAAGCTTTTGGTTTCTGAAAAGATAGAAAAAGAACTCATGAAGATGTCTGCGCCTCTTCGGAAAGAGATTCGAAAAGTAAAAGATAACCAGAATGAGGTTATTGTTTATTTTAAAAACGGGAGCACAATTACAGTTGTAGCACCTGGCGATGGTGGACGCGGATACCGTTCTACAGTTCTTGTGCGAGAAGAGTTCCGACAGATTAAGAAAGAGGATGAAGATAGTGTCCTTTCTCCTTATCAGATTGTGCGTCCAGTCCCTTACATGAAAGATGAATTCTACGCAAACGTACCCGAATTACAGGAAGAGCCATTAGATATTTATATTAGCTCGTCTTGGATTGATAACGGAACGTCATGGCTCTGGTCAACAGTGGACCAAGCATGTGACGAGATGTTGAAAGGGAAAGACTCTTGCCTTCTTGCTTTCGATGAAGCAATCTCGATTCGTCACAGGATCAAGACAATGCGATACTTTCAGAGAGAAAAGAAGAAACAAGACGTTATAACTTGGGAGACAGAATTTCTCAATCTCAGGGTTAAAGAAAACACGTCTGCGTACTTCACATACGGGATGCTTCAGCAAAACCAACGTATGAAGAAGCCGTTCTATCCAAGGAGAACAGAAGACTATCGTTCTGGTAAAAAGAATCCATACGATATTTCAAAATTACCGCAAGAGGTTCGTCTTTTAGCTGTTGACCTCGCGTTTGTTGAGAACAAAAGAAACGATAACTCAATTTTTTCCTGTATGCGATTGATCCCGGAAAGCACAAGGTATCAACGAGAAGGCAGTGACGACATTGAAGTAAGCAATGGTTATCGCCGAAGCGTTCCTTATATGGAATCGATGCAGGGCGGCGACACACTTCGTCAGGCAATTCGGATACGGCAGTTGTTTGAAGATTTTGGTGCTGATTATCTTGTACTTGATACGCGCAACGGCGGCCTGGTTTTATACGATATTATGGCGCGACCTATGTATGATGATGAACGAGATGTTGAATATCAGCCATTGCGATGCATGAACGATGATGGTATTGCAAGTCGAATTACAGTCGAGGGTGCAAATGAATGCGTTTATGCAATTAACGCCTCTCAGAAACTTAACAGCGACATTGCAATCGACTTTCGCAGAATACTTGTTGAGGAACGCATTGACTTTTTATCAAATCTTGAGTCAGCCATTGAGAACTACTTGCCTAACATCAAAGAGTATGCATCGGCTCCGGATGCAGACACACAGTTTTTTTATGAGAGGCCGTTTCTTGAGACACAAGAGTTTATTAGCGAGACGGCAGGACTTGTCTATGAGAAAAAACCTCAGACAGGCGCAATTGTTGTTGGCGAGGTTGGAGCCAATCGCAAAGATCGCTATAGTTCCGTTAGCTACGCAAGCTTCGTTGCGTCGTTACTGGAGCGAGATTTATTGTCTCAATCAGAAGAATATGAGTTTTCAGTGTTTGTAAATTGAGGATATATGGAAGTAAGTCTTTATTGTTGCTATTCTGCAAATTTAAAAAAATATTTAATAGATAATGGTCTGAGGTACAAGATTGCTGCGAAGAATCCTAATTCTCTTGCTGATTTCTGGGTTTTTGTGCGAGATGAAAAACTAGATAGATTGCTTAATCAATGGGCTGCCAGAAAAACTGGCAGTTCTTTTTATGTGGAAAACTATGGAGGTAATAATGGAACGGAAAACGCACGAGCAGTTTGTCGCTGATTTGGAGCTTAAAAACCAGACAATTCATGTTTTAGATCGTTATGTGAATGTATCGACGAAAATCATGTGTGAATGCGAAGTATGTGGGCATATATGGAGTGTAAAACCAAATTCGTTATTGACTGGGCACGGATGCCCAATGTGCGCAAGAAAAAGTGCTCATAACAAACTTGCATGGACAAGTGGTCGATTTATTGATGAACTTTCAAAAGCCAATCCAGATGTTGAATTATTGTCAGATTATTACAATTTTGCAACTAAGGTTAGGTGCCGCTGCAAAATTGACGGGCATGAATGGGAACAGTATCCTCAGATGCTATTAAACGGTAGGCGATGCCCAATGTGTGCGGGGGAATTGTATAGGAAGGGAAAACCGCACGAGCAATTTGTGACCGAATTAAAAAAGATAAATCCATATATAGAGATTATATCGCAATATAAGAGATCAAGATTGCCTGTTAAATGCAAATGTGCTCATTGTGGAAATACATGGACAGCAAGGCCAGATGGCCTCTTGCGTGGTACAGGGTGCCCTTTTTGTCAGGAGTCTCATGGGGAAAGAGAAGTGCGGAAATACCTTGATGCTAATGGTATCAGGTATCAATATCAGAAATCTTACGATGGTTTATATGGATTGAATGGCGGCAAATTATCGTTTGATTTCTTTCTTCTTGATTACAATTTATTAATTGAATATCAGGGCGCATTTCATGATGGGACTACTCTTGGCGGTTATAAAACAGGAGAAGCTTTGGAACGGCAGGAAGAGCACGATAGACGTAAGCGTGAATTTGCCGAGGAAAATAACATCGGATTGCTGGAAATATGGTATTGGGATTTCGATAATATCTCACAAATACTCGATAAAGCGATAAGAAGGGAGGGTGATTATGCCCGAAACAAATAACAATGGGAACAATCGTCCCCCAAGAAACAGACAAAGCAAACAGAAGCAGAACGTTGCTCCAGTAAATGAGTTCAACTCTTACGGTGACGCCTATACATACAGTTCATTCTACTTCGGTATGAATATTCTGGATGTGTACAAGCCAGAAGACCTGATTGCTCTTGTCAAAGACCCAATGGGTAACAACCAGATTCTGCGTGAAATTTCTCTTATGCTCTATGGTACAAACGGTTCGTATACGAACACGGTTGACTATATGTGTGCTCTGCCAACGCTGGACAGTGTGATTGTGCCATATGGCAAGAGCAAAGAGAAACGAAAACGGAACAAAGAACTGATGGAATCCACTCTGCGCACGATTCGGCATAAAGAGATTATCAGGGATATGCTTTGGAAAGGTATGGTCGAGGGTGCAGCGTACTACTACTTTGAGACCGCAGAGCGTCCGCTTTCCAAGCAGAAAACGATGTCGGACTTCGATGTTGACAGTATCGTGGAGATCAATGACATCGGCCTAAATGCCTACTGTCATGCGCTTCCCGCT
>OCVV011315594.1_pt1 | contig 14259 bp, 10 predicted proteins | sample 1539721 | NCBI WGS metagenome assembly OCVV01 (sample SAMN02144230, study PRJEB22623) | gut metagenome | biome: sheep rumen | host: Ovis aries | place: New Zealand
TTTTGCTTTGCATTTCGCTCACTTATTCGTCGCTCGGCGACGTTAGGAGACGCTTTCGCAGCGCAGCGGAGAAAGAACTTTGCGACAAAATTAGCGAACTTACTCCATTTCGGCATAAAAAAGAAACACGTTTCTTTTGTTCTGCACTCAATTATTCGTAACTTTGCAGCAAAAACAACAAACTTAATCCCTTATTTCAACATGAGAAGAAAAACATTCATCGTCGGCTTGACAGCGCTCCTGTGCTGCGTTGCCATGACGCAAGTGCGTGCCCAAGGGCCGCGCGAGGAATTCAAGGAGAACATCTTCAAGTCGGGCAGCAACTACTATGCATACCCCGGACCTCAGCAGCAGAAACTGACACCGGCACCGAAGGGCTACGTGCCTTACTACATTTCCCACTACGGCCGCCACGGCTCGCGCTACCTCATCGGCGAAAACGACTACGACCGCGCCTGGAAAGTGCTGTCGCGTGCCGACTCGCTGGGCAAGCTGACCAGCTACGGTCAGGACGTGCTGCGCCGCGTGACGCTGCTGCGCAACGAGGCCGACAAGCGGCTGGGCGAACTGACGCTGCTGGGCGCCGAACAGCATCGTGGCATTGCCCACCGAATGTACGATCGATTCCCCGAAGTGTTCAAGGGCGTGACCGACATCGACGCCAAGAGCACGGTGGTCATCCGCTGCATACTTTCGATGGAGAACGCCCTGCAGGAACTAAAGAGCCTGAACCCGAAACTACGCATCCGCCACGACGCATCGGAGCACGATATGTGGTACATGAACAACTGGGACAAGAAGCTGAAGGACAAGCAGTGGAACGACGAGACACGAAAAGCCTACAATGCCTTCAAGAAGCGCCACCAGAACTACGACCGCGTGATGCAGGTGCTCTTCAACGACACGGCCTACGTCAACCACGAGGTGAATGCCGAAAACCTGAACTACCATCTGTTCAAACTGGCGTCGAACATCCAGAGCTCGGAGATTCGCCACACGGTGTCGCTCTACGACCTGTTCACGGCCGACGAGATCTACGACAACTGGATGATCGAGAATGCCGGCTGGTACATCGGCTACGGTCCCTGCCCGCTCAACGGCGCCCTGCAGCCCTTCTCGCAGCGCCAGCTGTTGGGCAAGATCATCGAGGAGGCCGATGCCAACTTGGGCAAGAAACACCCGGGTGCCACGTTGCGCTACGGCCACGAGGTATGCGTGATGCCGCTGGCCTGCCTGCTGGAGATGGACAACTGCGGCAAGCAGGTGAGCGACTTCGAGCGGCTGCCAGAGGAAGGCTGGCTGAACTATAAGATTTTCCCGATGGGCTGCAACATTCAGCTCATCTTCTACAAACCGAAGAAAGGCCATGGCGACATCCTGGTGAAGGCATTACTCAACGAAAACGAGACGCGCCTGCCGCTGAAGGCCGTGAGCGGACCGTACTACAAGTGGACTGACTTCCGCGACTACTATAAGCGCAAGCTGGCCAGCTACCAAGAGTAAGAACTCGAAAGGTTCAAATACAACAAAAGAGGTCGTGCCCTACGGTGGGGACACGACCTCTTTTCTTATTTTCATCCATCATCACTTACCTTCAGCAAACTGCGAGAAATAGCGCAGGCAGACGTCGCGCCACTCGCGGGCATCGCGCTGCTGGGTTTGCAATTTCCCTGCCACGGCCTGCCAACGCTCGGCATCGACATCGTCCTTGCAGGCGTCCCAGATGCGCACAAAGTCCTCCACTTCGCTGACGCCCCGCTGATAGCGATACTGCATCTCTTGCCAGAGGGTGCGGCCGCTGAGCGTGCGATAGGTCCAGGGCACGTGGTGGAACCACAACAGGTAGCGTTCAGGACAAGTCGACAGCTTCTCATATTTTGACTGATAAGGCTCGCGATACTGCGCCGTGGCGCCGCTGCCCGTGGCCTGAGTACGGTCGAAACCAACGCCGAGCGAGTCGGCCTGATGGTAGTACACGGGACACCACTCCAGCGGGTAGTCGGCTTTGAATCCGTCAGGCTCGGGACCGTAGTGATGGTCGAACTTGAAGATGTGGTGCAGGCCGAGCGGCATCATGTAGTCGACGCAGGCTTCGCGCGAACGCAGCATGAGGCTGAGGAGTTGCTGTGACACAGCAACTGACAGGACGCCGTTGCCGCGCTGAGGTGTGTCGAAGGTCTGGCTGAGCCATTCCTCTGCAATCTGCTTCGACGAGAGGGAGGGATTCCACGCCAGTCGGCCAAAGGCATACCAGTTGGCCTGGGCAAAATGATGGCCGCACCAGTTGGCGTCGTCGCCCACGTTGGCTACGCCGGCGATGCCCACCAGTTGCTTGGGCGTAACAAACGAGAAGAATTCCTTCCACATCGGGGCGAGGAACACCAGATGATTGCCCTGCCCAAGGTACTCTTGCGTGATTTGCAGTTCGGCCATCTGCGGTGTGTGCTCCATCTGGTCGAAGATGGGGGCATAGGGTTCGCGTGGCTGGAAGTCGAGCGGTCCGTTCTTCGACTGCAGGATGACGTTCTCGCGGAACTGCCCGTCGCAGGGCTTGAACTCGCTGACGGCCTGCATCACGCGGTCTTCGCCCTTATGCTTGGCGCCATAGACGAACGAGCGCCACATGACGATGCCGCAGTGAGGCCGCAGTGCGTCGGCCAGCATGTTGGCACCGTCGGCATGCGTGCGACCGTAGTCGAACGGGCCAGGCTGTCCCTCGCTGTTGGCTTTCACGAGGAAGCCGCCGAAGTCGGGAACGAGCCGGTAGATTTCGTCGGCCTTGCGCTGCCACCACCGCTGCACACGCTTGTTGAGCGGGTCAGCTGTGGGCAGCTCGCCCAGTGCCTTCGGCGAACCGAAGTTCACGGAAAGATAGACGCGAATGCCATAGGGACGCAGCACGTCGGCCATGGCCTTCACCTTATTTAAATATGGGCGCGTCAGCACCTTCGGCGATGCATTGACGTTGTTCAGCACAGTGCCGTTGATGCCCACCGAGGCGCAGGCCAGCCCATACTGCTGCAGGCGCTGCATGTCGGGTTCTGAACCGTCGGCCATCCAGAAGATGCTCTGTCCGGCGTAACCGCGCTCAATGCTGCCGTCGAGGTTGTCCCAGTGGTTCAGAATGCGCAGGGGGAAGCAGGGCGACGAGGCACCCGTCTCGCCGCGCAGGGCGGCAAAGGCGCCATAGAGCAGACCGGCCTGGCTGTGGGCACTCACAACGAGCGCATCACGCGTGCCGCTGATGGCGTAGCCGTCGTCAGCCGACATGGCTGCATCGAGCCGGAGCGTCACCTGCCGACCAGGATAGAACAACGTCAGAACGTGGTGGGCCATGCCTTCCGGACCCTTCACCTGGGCGGTGCGCAGGGTGTCATAGCGCAACCAGAGTCTGCTGCCGTCCTCAGCCATTGCGGCGTTGACGGTCAGCAGACTCAATAGTAGTGATAGAATGGTAATTCGTTTCAAGGTATGAGGGAGTTTTTTTATTCGTTCACAACCTTCTGAATGGTGCCGTCCTCGTTATAGAACAGACGCTGCACCTTCAGCGAGCGCAGATGGGTGATGTCGTTTGAGGGCACGCAGTCGTGATAGAACAGGTACCACTGGCCTTTGAACTCCACGATGCTGTGATGCGTGGTCCAGCCTACGACGGGATCGAGGATGACGCCCTGATAGGTGAACGGACCGTAAGGCGTGTCACCAATGGCATAGCAGAGGAAGTGGCTGTCGCCGGTGGAATAGGAGAAGTAGTACTTGCCGTTGTACTTGTGCATCCACGATGCCTCGAAGAAGCGGTGCGGGTCGCTGGCCTTCATGGGCTGTCCGCTCTCGTCGAGAATGACGACAGGGCGCGGAGCCTCGGTGAACTGCAGCACATCGTCAGTCATGCGAACCACATAGCTCGACAAGGCCGGCGCATCGGCGGGAGCCCACAGCTCGGTCTTCTTGTCAGAAGCATGGCCCAGGTCTACATGTCCTGCAGGAGCAGGGTCGGTGTCGGGCTGCATGACGGGATTCACGCTCAGGGGCACATGCCACTGAAGTTGTCCGCCCCACAGGCCACCATAGTAGCAATAGATGCTGCCGTCGTCATCCTTGAACACACACGGATCGATGCTGTAGGCGCCGCGGATGGGGTGTTCCTGGGGAACGAACGGACCTTCGGGTTTGTCGGCGATGGCCACGCCGAGGTGGAACTCGCCGTTGTAGTCCTTGGCCGAGTAGACGAGATAGTACTTTCCGTCTTTCTCGACGACATCGCTGTCCCACATCTGCTTCTCCACCCAGGCCACCTGGTCTTGGTCGAGGATGACGCCGTGGTCGGTGACGGGACCGTTCTCGACGTCGTCGAGCGACAGCACGTGGTAGTCGCGCATCTGGAAGTGACCACCATCGTCGTCGAACACGTTTTCGCACTCACGGTCGTGGGAAGGATATATGTACAGTTTGCCGTTAAACACTTTGGCCGCAGGATCAGCCATATAGTCGCTGGGGAATAGATAGCGGGGTTTCATGATTTGCTATGTTTATATGTTACCTTGTTACTTTGTCACTTTGTTACTTTGTCACTTTGTCACCTTGTTTCTTGCTTCGATTTCGCGGTTGATTTCGTCGAGTCGCTTATCGGTGAGAGGATACCTGTAGATAAGGTAGCCCACAACAATCAGCAGGAAGGCAGGAATAATCGTCGTGAACAGCAGAATGGCATTCTGTGCAATCTCGGAATAGTTTGCCAACTTGGGATAGTAGGCATTCACCGGTGCGCTGATGAACGAGGCCAGGAACACCACGACAAAGATACTCAGCACGAGCTGGAGACACTTGTTTGCCTTGAATTCCTCCCACATCTCACGGAACGAGACCGGCTTCTCAGGCGTCGTGGTGATGTTCTCCTTGCTGCCCATGAAGCAAAGCATCAAGAGCACAAAGCCGACGAGTGCAAACACACCCGTCACCGTGAACCAAGCCATGGGGGCTGTGGGCAGGGCCGACTCTTCGCTGGCGAAGTTGAAGCCAATCATTCCCATGACCAGCGGCGTAATCCAACCGGCAATGGAGAATCCTGCCTTGAAGGCCACGCCGGCCAGTGCATTCACCGTGGCTGCCGGCCTGTTGCCCGTACGATATTCTGCCTCGGTGATGACTTCAGGAATCAGTGCCCACATCAGCGAACCCACAAGGAGTCCGACTCCCGTCATGACCTTTGCCGTCTGGACAAGCGTGTTGAGACCGGCTACGTCGAAGAATTTACCGATGGTGAACAAGATGGCAAATCCTATCAGGCCGATAGCAAGGAGCGCATAGTAAAGTCCTTTCTTGCCCAGCCATTTCTTCAGAATCGGCATGGAAGGCAGAATGATGAAGGCGGGAATCGTACCGATGGCCATGAACGTTGCCTGATTCCAGTCGATGGCCGTGTGGACACACATGGCGAGGCCAATGGGGAAGCCTGCCTGAACGATAATCTGACCAATATTGGCACAGACCATACGCGTAGAAGTAAGAATCAGCACTTCATCGTTGTCGCGGGTCATACTGGCCATGATGGAACCGTAGGGGATGTTCACGACCGAATAGATCATGCTCAGGACGGTATAGCTCACCGTAGCATAAATCATCTTCATCGTCATCGACCATTCGGCCACCTGCGGAAGCATCAACAAGCAAGCAGCAACCGTCAGCGGAATACCGCCATAGAGCAGGTAGGTGCGATATTTGCCCAGCTTAGGATTGCGGTTATCGATATAGCGCCCTACTATAGGACTCCAAAAACAGTCAATGAGTCGAACCGTGAGAATCAGTCCGCTGACAAAGGCCGGATTGATTTTCAGCACTGTCGTAAGGTAAATCATCAAGTAGCATGCTACTGTCTGGAAAATAAGATTCTGCGCCAGGTCGCCCGAGCCGAAGCCGATGCGCTGGAGCCACGATAGCTTGTAGAAGCCGTTCTGTTCGATACTGTCTGTCATATTCTGATGATATTGTTTAAGTTATTTCAGCCTTGTGTGCGTAGGCACATTTTTCATTTTGCAAAATTAATAATTTTGTCGGATTTTCGTATCACAAATTGTAACAGATGCTTTTTTTGGTGTTTCATTTCTCAAGAAAACACCCGGCAAAGGAGGGTATTTCGACGGAAATGACTATTTTTGCATTTGATATGAAGAAACTTCTCCTTTTTGCGCTTGCGCTCCTATGCGCATGGGCAGCACAGGCCAAGGTGGTGCTGCCGCAGTTGTTCCAGTCGGGCATGGTGCTCCAGCGCGGATGCCCCATTCCCGTTTGGGGTGTGGCCGACGCCGGCGAGACGGTGGTCGTGACGTTCAGAAAGAAAACCTACACGGCCTCAGCCGACGCCAATGGCCGCTGGCAGGTGACGCTGCCTAAGCAGAAGGCCGGCGGCCCCTACGAGTTGCAGGTGGCCTCGCGCAGCCAGCAGGGTGAGGCCGGTGAGCCCATCGTGCTCAGCAACGTGCTCGTGGGCGACGTGTGGCTCCTCAGTGGCCAGTCGAACATCGACGTCACCATCGAGCGCGTCTATCCCTGGTACACGAAGGACATCGACAGTTACTCCAACGACCGCATACGCCTCTTCCGCGTGCAGAACGAAACCGACACCCACGGGCCGAAGACCGACATCCGACCGACCGGCATCAACTGGAAGCCGCTCAGCAAGCAGAACGCCTGGCTGTTCTCGGCAGTAGGCTATTTCCTCGGCCGCGAGATGTTCGGGAAGAACGGCGTGCCGCAGGGCATCATCGTCAACAGCTGGGGCGGAACGCCCATCGAGGCATGGATTTCGGCCGACTCGCTGCAACGCGACTACCCGATGCTCGTCGAAAAGACGCGGCTCTATCAGGACGACGACTACGTGCAGGCGCAGGCACGGGCCAACCAACTCGCCGACCGGCGGTGGAACGCCATGCTCAACGAGAAGGAAACGTTCTTCACCGCTCCTGACTACGACGACTCCGACTGGACAACTATCGACCAGAACACATGGGGCTGGCGCGGCATCGGCACCACGTGGCTGCGCCAACACGTGCACATCGACAAGGCTCATGCCGGACAGCCGGCGCGACTGCTGCTCGGCACCCTCTTCGATCAGGACTTCACCTATGTCAACGGCCATCAGGTGGGCCACACGGGCTATCAGTATCCGCCGCGCCGCTACGACATTCCCGAGGGGCTGCTGCACGAGGGCGACAACGTCATCGCCGTACGCTTCGTCAACAAATACGGCACCGTGCATTTCGTCAAGGAGAAACCCTATCTGCTTGCTTTCGGCGCCGACCGCTTCAGCCAGAACCCGATGCCTGCCGACGTCATTCCTTTGAGCACCCAGTGGAAGCAGCATGCTGGTGTGCAGATGCCGGCGTGTCCCAGCGCCGACGTGTCGCTGCAGATTCTTCCCACCACTCTCTATAATGCCGTGCTACACCCGCTGGCACCCTATGCCCTCTCGGGCGTGGTGTGGTATCAGGGCGAGTCGAATGCCGGCAACCCCGCCCCCTATGCCGACTTGCTGCGAAAGATGATGGGCTGCTGGCGCGACCGTTGGCAAAACCCGCAGATGCCGTTTGTCATCGTGCAGCTGGCCAACTACATGGAGCCCAGCGACAAACCTCAGGAAAGCGGATGGGCAGCCTTGCGAGAGGCGCAGCGACTGGTGGCGAAGGAAGACCCGCATGCCGAACTGGCCTGCATCATCGACCTCGGTGAGGCCGTCGACATCCACCCCCTGCGCAAGCGGGAGGTCGCCCAGCGTGTCGCCCAGTGCTTCGACCACATGCTCTGGCACCCGCAGACGCTCCTCAGCCCGCAAGTAATCTCTTCCAGCGTCAGCGGCTCGGAAATCATCCTCACTCTCGACCAGCCCATCGTCACCCAAAACGAACTCCACGAGTTCGAAGTAGCAGCCTCCGACGGTCGCTACCAACCCGCCGCAGCCACTGCCCGCGGCAACAGCATCGTCATACAGTCGCCACTCGCCGCACCACGCACCGTGCGCTACGCCTGGAAGAACAACCCCGCCCGTGCCAATGCCTATTCCCTCACAGGGCTACCCCTCACCCCCTTCCAGCTCACCCTACCCTAAGCACCGCCCCCACACGCGACGCAAGCGCTGTCGTCGCGACCGCTGAAGACTGTGACGCCGGCACCTGCGGTCAGTTTTTCGGCGAATTATTTGGCGGATTACGTCAAAAGCATTATCTTTGTCGCGTAAACCAACGACTGAAATAATAAAATAAGGAGAAAAAAAAGATGAAAAGAATTGTGATGACGATGGCCGCCTGCGTGGTGGCGGCAGTGAGCATAAACGCTCAGCTGCTCTACAAGATTTCGGGCAACGACCTGGAGAAACCTTCCTACATCATCGGCACGCACCACCTGGCCAACGTGGGCTTCGTGGAGAAAATAAACGGCGTGAAGGAAGCACTCACCGAGACCGAGCAGGTCTATGGCGAACTGAAGTGGGACGCCATGACCAATCCCGACTCGCTGAAGGCTATGCAGGAGCGGATGATGCTGCCCGAGGGCCAGACGCTGAAGACAATCCTCACGCCCGAGCAATACAAACGGCTCGACGCCTTTATGACGGCCAAGATGGGTGCCGGCATGAGCAATCCGATGGTGGAGGCCCAGATGGGCAAGCTCACACCGATGGCGCTGGTGACGCAGTTCCAGGTGCTGCTGTTCCTGATGAACCACATGGGCGAGTTCGATCCCTCGAGCACGTTCGACCAGTATTTCCAGGCTCAGGCCCAGAAGAACAACCTGCCCTGCGGCGGTCTGGAGACAATGTCGTTCCAGGCACAGGTGCTCTACGGCAGCACGCCGATGGAACGCCAGGTGGAGCAGCTGATGTGCCTCATCGACAACGAGCAGTTCAACGTGCAGATGCTGGAGGAAATGACGAAGGCATTCTATGCGCAGGACCTCGACGCTCTGAAGAAGGCAATGGACGTGAAACTCGGCACGTCGTGCGACTCCACGCCCGAGGAGGAAGCTGCCCTGATTGACAACCGCAATGCTGATTGGCTGACGAAGATGCCCGCCATCATGAAGCAGGCGCCCACATTCTTTGCCGTGGGTGCAGGCCACTTGCCTGGCGAGAAGGGCGTGCTGCAACTTCTCCGCAATGCCGGCTACACGGTGGAGGGAGTGAAGTAAGCCTCCCCCCAATAAAAAAAAGAGACCCGCGCTTGGGTCTCTTTTTTTTATTTCTTGCAGAAGAAGTCCTTCAGCTTCTGGAAGAAGCCGCTCTTCTTCACGTCTTCCATTACCTTGTCGGCCACTTCGGCAGCATCCTTGGCCAGGTCGGCGGCTTTGTCGCGGGCCACGTCCACGGCCTCGTCAATCTTCTCGCGGGCCTGCTGCACGTTCTCGTTCTCGCTGAGCGCCTTGCCGAATTCCTCGAATTTCTCCTTGGCAGTGTCGACAGCCTCACCCAGTTTCTCCTTGGCTTCCTTCACGGTCTCGTTCTCGTTCAGTTGGTTGAACAGTTCCTCGGCCTTGTCCTTGGCGGCATCCACGGCGTCGCCAATCTTTTCCTTGGCAGCATCCACGGCCTCGGCGAAGTCGTCCTTCGCTTCGGCAGCCTTCTCCTCCACAGTTTCCTTGGCGTCGCAGGCAGCTTCTTTCGCTTCAGCAGCCTTCTCCTCCACAGCTTCCTTGGCGTCGCAGGCGGCTTCTTTCACTTCGGCAGCCTTCTCCTCCACAGCTTCGCAGGCGGCATCCTTCACTTCAGCAGCCTCAGCCTTCACGTCTTCAACGACTTCCTCGGCAGCAGCCACGGTTTCCTCAACCTTCTGCTCAGCGGCCTCGACGGTCTCTTCTGCTTTTTGCTGCAGCTCTTCAGCAGCATTGTTCATTACTTCTTCGGGATTCATAGTTAAAAATTTTGCTTTATCAGTGATGCCTACTCCCTTTCAAGCGTTTCGGCTGTTTCTTTCAAACGCCACAAAAGATAAGCCTTTGGATAACAAAAAAATGCAACCAAGGGTTTCTTGGTTGCAAATATACTAATTTTTTTGAAAAAAGAATCTTTTTCTGTCAAAATTTTTATTCTTCGCCGATGGCTTTGCCAAAGAGGGTGGCCGACGTGCTGCCCGTAATGACGACGCGCACGAGGTCGCCAGGATGGTGGGAGCCTTTGTCGAACACCACCATCTTGCCCTGTTCGGTGCGGCCGCAGAGCTGTTCGCGCGAGCGCTTCGAGAAGCCTTCTACGAGCACTTCAAACTCCCGGCCCTCATCGCGCTTATTGGCCAGGGCCGACATCTCGGTTTGCAGCTGGATGAGCTCGTTCAGCCGGCGAATTTTCTCCTCTTCAGGCACGTTGTCAGGCAGGTGCTTCGAGGCGTAGGTGCCCGGACGCTCGGAGTATTTGAACATGAAGGCGGAGTCGTAGCCCACCTCGCGCATGAGTGAGAGCGACAGCTGGTGGTCTTCCTCGGTCTCGTCGTGATAGCCCACGAAGATGTCGGTGGACAGTCCGCAATCGGGCACGATGCGTCTGATAGCCTCCACGCGTCCCATGTACCATTCGCGCGTGTATTTGCGGTTCATAAGTTTCAGAATCTTGTCTGATCCCGACTGCACGGGCAGGTGAATCTGGCGGCATACGTTCGGCTCCTCGGCTATCACGTGCAGCGTCTCGTCGCTCATGTCCTTCGGATGCGAGGTGGTGAAGCGCACGCGCATCGGAAAAGCCTCGCGGGCCACCATCCTCAGCAGTTCGGGGAAACTGACGTCTTGAACTCCTTGAACTTCTTGAACTCCTTGAACTCCCTGAACTCCCTGAACTCCTTGACCCCCTTGGACTCCCCGATAAGAATTCACATTCTGCCCCAGCAGCGTCACCTCCTTATAGCCACGCTCCTTCAGGTCGCGCACCTCGCGCAGGATGCTCTCCACGTCGCGGCTACGCTCGCGGCCTCGCGTATAAGGCACGATGCAGTAATGGCAGAAGTTGTTGCAGCCACGCATGATGCTCACGTAGCCACTGATGCGGTTGCCGGCAATACGACGCGGCACCACGTCGCGGTAGGTCTCCGTGGTCGACAGTTCGGTATTGATGGCCTTGCCGCCCGCCTCCACCTGCAGGATGAGGTCGGGCAGGTCCAGATAAGCATCGGGGCCGGCCACGAGGTCGGCATGGTGGTGCTCAATGAGGTCTGCCTTCACGCGCTCGGCCATGCATCCCAGCACACCGATAATCGGGCGGGGCACTTCCCGTCCCTTCTGCTTTGAGCGTTGCGAGGCAACATTTGCGCCGCCCGCAGGGCCTTGATTCTTCTTCCGCAGCGCGTTCAGTTCAGCCAGGCGGTGATAAATTTTCTGCTCGGCATTGTCGCGCACCGAGCAGGTGTTCAGGAACACAGCATCGGCCTCCTCGGCCGACTGGCAGGGCTCATAGCCAGCCATCTGCATGACGCTGGCCACCACTTCCGAATCGGCCACGTTCATCTGGCAGCCGTAGGTTTCTATGTACAGTTTCTTCATTTTCTTGCTTTGCGTTTCTTGTTATTCGGTTGCTCCATGTGCCATGCTACGGTCATCCAGTCGAAGAGGAAGTAGAACAGCACGCCCGTCAGCAGTCCCGCCACGGCATCAATGACGTAGTGGGCCTGTATGTAGACCGTAGCCAGGCACATCAGCACAAACAGCGGCACGGTGATCCAGAACAGCCACTGGCGCTTGCTCTTGGCCTTCCATGCCAGCAGCAGAATGATTACCGTGATGCCGACGTGCGACGAGGGGAAGGCTGCCGTGGGACGTTCGCCGGCGTCGTGGGCACAGCTCACTATCTTGTAGAACACGCCGTCCTGCCAGCCTGGCGTCTGCAGCACGTCGCAGTGGCTGGCGAAGTAGTCGCCCACGCTGGGGAACACGCCTCGCGCGGCCTCACGTACGCCGATGGCAGCATAATAGAACTGCGGTCCTGCCACGGGCAGCAGGTCGAACACCACGTAGTAGGCGAAGAACGAGCCCAGCAGCACGAAACTGGCGCGCTCCAACTGATCGTAGCGCCAGCCGAAGTAGTAAAGGAGCACCGCCACGATGAGCGGGTAGTAGCTGGCATAGCCCAGTGCCATGAGTTCGCTGAACCACGCCTGTGGCATGGCGAGCGAGAACAGCAGTGCAGGCTGAAAGCCGAAGAGCCTTTGCTCCCAGGCAGCAAAGAGGTGGTCCTGATTGGGCAACACGCGATTCAGCTCGTAGGTGTCGGGGTACCACCAGGCCAGCAGCGCCAACTGCACGCCGACGCGGGCCAACATCGTCAGCCTGCAAGGCACGAGCCTGTAGACCAACCACAGCCCCAGCGTGATGGCCACAATGCGCAGTCGCCCCTCCACGAGTGCACCGGGACTGTGCAGCCGTGTGTAGGTGAAGAAGATGTACACCAGCGTCAGCAGCGTGTAGACCAGCACGGCCCACTCGAAGCCCGCCAGTCCTTTCTTCGGGTTCTTCTCTATCTTAAACAGTTCTATCAGCCAATTCACGTTCTATTCCAATTTCATTTCTATATAACTCCTACACTCCCCCAAAATCCCTTTAACTTCCCCTATTTTCTTTAACTTCTTTAACTCCTTGCGCTCGGCGCGAAGCGACGCTTTCGTAGCGAAGCGGAGAAAGAACTCCTTGAACTCCCTGAACTCCCTGAACTCCTTGCGCTCGGCGCGAAGCGACGCTTTCGTAGCGAAGCGGAGAAAGAACTCCTTAAAAACTCCTCAAAAACCTCCTCACAGCCACCCCTCCGCCTTATACCAGGCGATGGTCTCCTCGACGCCGCGCTCCAATTGCCACTGCGGGTCGTAACCCAGTTCGCGGCGGGCCGGACTGATGTCGCAGCGCCAGTTGCGCTGTTTCAGGATGTGATATTTGTCGCTGTTCAGCGCCGTCACCTTACCCGTCAGCCGTCCCATCCATTCGCCGAAGAACGTCGCCACACGCAGCACCCACAGCGGGGCCTTGATGCGCAGGCACCACGGGTGCCCCAGTTCCCGGATGATCAGATCGCTGAAGGTCGACGACTGATACACTTCGCCGTCGCTCAGGAAGTAGGCCTTGCCCGGCGTGCCGTTGGTGAAGGCCAGAAACACAGCCTGCACCACGTCGCGCACATAGACGAACGTGATGTCCTGCTGCTTCCAGCCCACCGAGAAGTCCACGTGGCCTCTGATCGACTTCGCCATCAGGAAGTAGTCCTTCTCTCGAGGTCCGTACACGCCCGTGGGACGCAGGATAATGGTCTCAGGTGCTTGCTCCTTGCCCTTTAAAAGTTCCTCCGCCTGCAGCTTGCTGCGACCGTAGGCCGTGTTAGGCTGGGGCGTGTCGGCATCGGTGATTTCCGTGTAGGGCTGCTCCTCGCGAATGGGTCCGAAGATGCTCAGCGAACTCAGGTAGACCAGCCGCTTCACATGCAGCCCTGCCCGTTGCAGCGCCTCCACGAGATGGGCAGTGCCCTCCGTGTTCACGCGGAAGAAATCCTGCCGGTCGGCACACTTCGTCACACCCGCGGCATGCACCACGTAGTCGAAGTCCAATCCCCGCAACTGTTCCACCAGCCGCTCCGTCGAACTCAGGTCCAGTTCCACAAAGTGAATACGACTATCGCTGAGATACTTGCGTGAACTGCTGCTTCTCACAGCTGCCCACACCTCGTATCCCCGCTTCAGGCCTTCCTCTACGATAAAGCTCCCTATGAACCCCGTAGCCCCCGTAACGAGTACTCTTTCTTTCATTCTGGCTGCAAAGTTACGAATAAGTGAGCGAAATGCAAAGCAAAAAAACTTTTTTTTGATTTCATTTCCGAACGGAAGTAGCTTCGGCGAAGCCAAAGTTCTTTCTCCGCTGCACTACGAAAGCGTCTCCTATCGTCGCCGAGCGACGAAAAATTGAGTGCAGAACAAAAGAAATATTGTTTTTTTACCCTGCTTTATAGCCGTCTCTACATTTTCAGGGGCAAGTTACCATTATATTCGACTATAGTTCCTTTTGTAAAAAGAATTAACCAAAAGTACCCAGTTAATTTTTAAAAATTCTGAACCAGAAAAAATTTTTCCGCAAATACGCCCGTATTTTGGCAAAGCCTCTAACCCGTTGTGGGTCAGTCGGTTAGAGACTTTATTGTTTCTCTACGCTTCTTCCCTCCCCTCCAAACCATAGGTTTGATGTCTCTAACTCATAGGTTTAGTCGCTCTATCTCTATGCTTTAGACCATCTATCTCAATGAGTTGTATCGCAGAA
>OCVV012864166.1_pt1 | contig 14259 bp, 22 predicted proteins | sample 1539721 | NCBI WGS metagenome assembly OCVV01 (sample SAMN02144230, study PRJEB22623) | gut metagenome | biome: sheep rumen | host: Ovis aries | place: New Zealand
AACTAAACGGGCATTTACTTAACAAAACACCTGAAAAACAGCACAGAACGCTTGTTCTATAAGAATATTTATGATATTATAAGTATAGAACAATAAAAAGAGAGCGGGTCGGGAAGCTCTCGCCAAAGAACATAATCCCGACCCGCACCAACCTTGCGGTCAGGGATATTATAACAAGTAACACCCCTGGTCTGCAAGAGACAATGCGGAAAGGGGTGTTTTTATGTGCGACAGTTTCACGGAAGGATTCTGCCTTAGGCTGCAGGGCGTTCTTCCTCCGGAGCAGATACGCGCCGTTAAGGATCTGCTTAACATTTACACGATGGGGTTCCAGATTGAACAGATCTCGACAGAGTTGTCCGTTCCGGACTACCAGCTCCCGGAAGCCTATTATATTTATATGGCTTCAAAAGAACAGGATGGATGTATGAAGGCCGGCACAAAGGAGCAGTATAGAATGTGCCTTGAAAAGCTGCTTTTTCAGCTCTGCCTTCCTCTGGAGCAGATTACCGTAAATCATCTAAGGCTTTTTATCCAGGACATAAGCACGGATAAACGGACAGGCAAACGGCTGTCTAAATCGACGATCAACCAGAGGAAATCAATTATTCGCTCATTCTTCTCATGGCTTTATCAGGAAGAATATATTTCAAAAGATCCATCTGTAAGAATCAAACCTGAAAGAAACGATGTGAGACCTCGGACGGCTTACCAGGATGTCCAGATTGAATCGTTGCGGATGGCTTGCAAGACAGATCGGGAGAGGGCAATCATAGATTTGCTGACTTCTTCCGGAATTCGGGTAGCCGAATGTGTTGGCTTGAATATAAAGGATGTAGATCTAGAACGGAGAGAAATAGTCGTCCTTGGAAAAGGTGAAAAGTGGCGGACCTCTTATATTGATGCTACAGCTGTTGTTTCAATCAGGAAATATCTGGATTCAAGAAATGATGATAATCCCGCGCTTTTCGTTTCTTCGCGGAAACCGCACAAAAGAATTTCACCGTCAGCAGTAAGAAGGTGTCTTCACAAGCTGACACCCGAGTCCGGAGTCTCTGATGTGATCCCGCATAGATTCCGGCACACGATGGCCACGACGGCTATCAACCGGGGGATGCCGGTCGAATCCGTACAGGCGGTCCTTGGCCACTCTGAAATCAGTACAACAATGCGTTATGCACATGTGGCAAAAGAAAAGGTCAAAGCAGATCATGCAAGATTTTTGCAGTAAATAAGGAGGTTTACTTGAAGCAAGCAAGAGATAGACCGTAAATGGTCGGGCCAACAGTAACATATTTAATGATCACCAAAAGCACCCGCACAGGTGCTTTTTTATTTAAAGGAGGTAGACCGGTGAAAGAAACATATTATTTAATCGCGGGGCTTGTGTCCGCCGCGATCGCTTACGTATCCGACAAACTCGGCATGCTTATCCCGCTCATAGGTCTTCTGGTGCTCATGATGGTAATCGACTACATCACCGGAATGCTGGCCGCGAAGAAGGAAGCGGTCGAACATCCGGGCGACCCCAAATATGGCTGGTCGAGCGCCGTCGGGATGAACGGTATTATAAAAAAATTCGGGATTCTTTGTGTTATTGTCGTGTCAATGGTACTTGATTATATTGTTGCGACACTGGCAATACAGATGAATTTCAAGCCGCCGATCACGACACTTTTCTCGCTTCTGGTCACGTCGTGGTTCTTGCTTAACGAAATGCTTAGTATAATCGAGAATTCCGGAAGGATGGGCGCAGATGTCCCGGATTGGCTGGCTAAATACATCGCAGGGCTTAAAGATAAAATTGACAGTGAAGGCGGATCTGCAGAGCATATAGACAAAATCGAGTAAATAAACAACTTTACTTACAAGGCGGGGAGCTGAGGCTTCCCGCTTTTTCTGTATAGGAGGTTTATATGTTTAGAAAATATGATTTAACCGCCGGCGAAATCAAAGGTCTGGCCAATCTGGCATTACAGGAACAGGGGAGCATTGATGGAGCTTGCGCAGAGCTGTCACTGATGGCCAATCTCTTCGAGCAGCAGAGCAAATATAAAACACTGTATGAGTATGTGAGAAAAAGCGGCTGGTTCTCCAGAGCGGCTTTTTGGATGGACAACGGAAGCGCAGGAGCTACTTATCGCCTTTATACCAGATATGTCCTCTGCGAAGGGCTCAGGACGCTTCCTGCATATATCAATGAGCACGACTGCTTTTCTGATATTAGAAGCATAAGCACAGGGGCCGTGCGTGACAGATCTGCTTACCAGAGAGACGAGACAGTTATAAATAACGACTGGGACAGCACATACACATTTTATTGTTTCCCGGCCGAGAAAAGCGATCCCTTTGGGTATACAAAAAAAGGAGAGATTATGAGCGGAACTTTGCAGAATCTTATCAACCGCGAGTGGGAACTTGCACAGATTCCTTACACGGAGACCGGCAACAACCATCAGGTTTTTTCTTCTATCGTCAACAACGTGGGGCTGGAAGGCTGCCAGAATCAGGCATGGTGCGCGACATATCAGTTCGCCATGGAAGTTATGGAGTTTGGCGTTGAAAGAGCTCTGTCCAACTGGAACATGACTAGATCTTCATACTGTGGTTATTCATGCTTTGAGACCTTTGAGGTCTTCCGGAAAGCCGGAAAGACAGGAACAAAGCCGCGGATCGGCGCGCCGGTAGTCTTTAAGCATTCCCATATGGGAAGAGTTCTTGCTATCAACGAGGAAAAGCACACATTTGATTGTGGCGAAGGAAACACCTCGAACGCTCAGTATGACCGTTCCGGAGACAGTTGTGCGGTCAAAACGTACAGCTGGGATGATCCGAAAATCATGGGCTTTTGTTACATCGACTATTCAGAAAAGAAAAAGGAGTTTTCAGGAACTATGTTTGAATTCGGAAATGTAAGTTATAACGAATCGGGAGTCTTCAGGGCTGATGATTATGTTCTGCAGACAGTACTCAGAGGAAGAGGATTCCGCGGAGCTGACGGTCGGGAACTTAAACTCGACGGTAAGGCGCAGGAGAATACGATGCACGCGGCCGCAGCCTATATGGAAGCACGCGCAAAAGTCGGTGTAGATCTTGGTGAGAGATCTGTCTGGGGACCAAAGTGCTGGGCTGACGTTTTCGGACGGAAAGCAGTTACTTTGTAAGTAAACTATTTTACTTACTTGCATATTTTTAAAAGCTTCCGGGGGTTGGGGAATTCCCCAAATTGCAAGCGGTGCGCACTGCGTCCCTGCTTGCGAAGTTGTGAGGATATATACGCACGCCCTGCTTGCGAAGTTGTGAAATCGCGCATAAGGATATCCTTATGCTATCCTTGCTGATCTTTTTAAAGACATACAAAAAGAGGAGGTTTTTTGCCTCCTCTTTCTTAATCCTTCGTTTTGCTTATAAGCCATGCAGTTAAGCTCAGCCCTTCGGCCTTCGCTTTTGACTGCCAGTCTGCTTTGACCTTTGGCGGGACCTGCAAGCAGACTCTTGCGTAGTTCTTTTTGTTGTACTGCTTGATATAAGCGTTTTGATCAAATTTCTCACCCATTTTATTTTCCCTCTCAGAATATAGCTGTGGCACGGGGGTCGTAGTTGCTGTCCGTCAATCGTTCCAGTTCGATTCAGATGCGTATGCTTCGCCTTCTTCGTAATTCGGAAAGTCAGCGTAAAACTCGTCAAGGGCTTCACCTTCTGAATCTGCGTGATAGCCTGTCATAATAACGGCTCCGGTTTCGGTACTTCTGATCGTATAATCTCTCATAATTTTTCTCCTTTTCTCAAAATGGCAGGATGGTCTTAAAACACTTCGTATCCTGTAATGTTATCATCTTCGTCATAGATGGGTGAGATTTCATATTCTTCTTCTGACGCTTCTGTGAGATTTTCACCGGAGCACTTCCAGCAGTGGAGGTATGTCTCCCCGTTCCACCCGTCGAGGGCGTAGATCTCGCCGTTAATCTCGTACATCGGGATTGAACTGCTGTTCCACCAGATCCCTCTATATTTATCATACAGTTCTTCGGTCATTGTTCTATCCTCCTTATCTCACTTGAACACCTTAACGGGATTCCCGTCAAAGTGATCGTCTGCGTCTTCGTCAGGATTTACGCTTTCAAGAACGTAATACGCAGTACATTCCTTTTTATCATGGGAAGTCATCCGGCCCCATTCATAATCGGCAAACTTAATTGCTTCATCTACTTTATCGAATTCCTTTGTGAATTCGTCATTTTTTCTTACGTCGATTACGATATACTTCATTTCCTTGTCCTCCTCACATAAGATTCTGAATATATCCGAAAAGTTCCTCTGCGTATTCTTCCGGAGTGCCGTCATAGTTGACGTCTTCACTCCATCCGTCCTTTACTTCTTCAAGGACGGTCTCGAGATTAATCTCGTTTTCCCTGCCGGCTTCTTTCATCCAGTAAATAAAATTGCCGGCTTCTTCAATCCACATTGCTCTTGTCTTCACTTCTTTTTCCTCCTTGTTATCTTTTGTTTCTGTGATTATATATTATCACATATTGCGTTATATGTCAATAGAATATTACGCAATATGTAAACATTTTAATTCAAATAAAAATGCTACCATTCTGCTACCATTTCTAATTTTTGCACATTAAAAAATCCCGTTTTTGCTGATAAAATCAACAAATTCGGGATTTTATGTTAATGGAGACAGTGTACCCTGTCTCCATTCGCCAGAAAGCGCCGGATGCCTGCCGTTTCTTTTATTTATCAGGCTTTCAGAGATCTGACCATTGAGTCAGGTGCTCCGGAAAACGCCAGAAATTGTTATTATGTGCTACCATTCTGCTACCTTCTCAACTGCTGAGGACACGGATATTATCAATCTGTGCCTCATCTTTTTTGCGCTGTTCACCTGTCACATGCAGATAGATCTCTTTTGTGATCTTGGAATCGCTATGGCCAAGTCTCCGGCTGATTGTGTCGATGCTCGCACCCTGCGCCGCGAAGATGCTGGTCATCGTGTGCCGGCACGCATGCGAAGTCAGCTTCCGGCCAAGCACACGAAGAGAATTCTCAGCAAGGTATTTATTAAAAGCAGAATAATGAAGGTAGCCTCCTTTGGCATCCGGATAGAAAAGATGTGACGAAGCTCCTGCGGCCAGGAGCATGATCCGTCGTTCCTTCCTCATTTCTTTTATACAGTCCGCCAATTCTTTCTGGATGTAAACATCCCTATTCGACGTGTCGGTCTTCGGAGTGTCGTGCAGCTTATCGAGTTTGACATCATAAGTCTTACTGACATGGATATACTTATCACCGACATCTTTGTCAGTCAGTGCGATCAACTCACCGATCCTAAGCCCGGAGAGGCAAAGGAAACGGGTGAGGAGCTTCCAGCGGTTATTATTCATCGAGTCAAGCAGCTTCTGCAGTTCCTCCGGTTCCATAAATTTCGTCATGAGTTTCTCCTTTTTTCCCGGGTCCGGGAGATAGCTTATCTTGTCGGCCAGAGCAGGAGACTCAACCAAGTCCATCTTATACCCCCACCTGATACAAGCTTTAAGATATTTTATCCGGCCATTTGTGCATGCCGGCGTTTCCCCGGCGCTGATCAGCTTATCGGTCACATAGGCAGCGGTCAGGCTGCTTACTATGGACTGTCCGCCGAGGATCCTGCCAACGGCCGCGGCCTGGTAAGAGTTCCGGACAGCTGTCGTTTCCTTGACGGTTACTGATTGATACTTTGCATACTTATCCATGAGAGTCTGCAGGGTAATTTTGTCGGGTGCTGCGGATGCCTGGAGTTTTTCCGTGATCTTGTCCTGCAGGATGGCCGACGCTTTGCGCTGGTACTGCGGTGTGTCTTTTTCGAGCGTACACGTCACATACTGCTGTTTTCCCGTGATTGGATCTATATATCGCTCCATATACCGGTATTTGTTCCCTCGTTTTTGAATCCACATAGAGTCCTCCGTGCTTGCAAATTAAGAGGGATGCAGTTATAATTTAGCTGTCTTAGTATTAAGGGCTGCTGATAACTGCATCCCGGAAGACCGCTCTATCGCAGCAGGGCGGTCTTTTTTTATTCGGTGGTATATTGATAGTCATAAATCAGCTGCATTGTGTCTAAAAGAGTGTCGGCATAGCCTGCATAACCCTGAGCTGCCAGCTCATCCAGATAATTATACTCGACAGCGATTCTTTTACAGTCTGCGTCATACATCATAACGAAAGTCCTGTCATACAGCTTACCATCATACCATGTCCCGGAAGCCTTCCGGATCGGCTTATTTCCGAGAAAGTCATCATTGATGCTGTCATAAGTATAAATGGCGTCGCTGTTTGTATTCATCTGATTGGCATCAAAATAAGAATCAAAATCAGAAATAGAAAAATCCGGATTAGGATCCTTGTTGTAGTAGATAGAGAGAAATGCCTGAGTTTCGTCATTACTCTCTGCATAGTAGCTGTATCGTGTAAATTCCTTACTCTTATCGTCCGTTATCTTTTCCCATCCGACGGGCGCTTGAATCGTAAGATTCCCAATCTTTTCCTCAGTCGTTTTAATTGCCGGCGGCGCAGGAGCTGCGCACGCAGTTAACCCTACGAGCGCCGCCAATGTGATCAGTAGTTTTTTCATTCAATTCCCTCTAATTGGTTTCAAGCGTCTTTTGTATTCTGTGAAGCTCCTGACTTTTTAGAAGCAGCCTCGGCTTCCAGCTCCTCCCGATAGCTCTCAACCTTTTGGTCGATGGTAGGATCTTCTTCCTCTTCCGGGAAGAGATACTTCCTGGCATATGCTTCCAGGCGCTCCATGTCCTCCTTATCCATGCTGAGGATCATTCTGACCAATCTAAGCCGGAAGCTTTCACTTTCGTCCGGAAGATAATAATCAATCTTAGCCTTCAGGTCGTCGCCAATCGGGCGTGCTGCAAACATCTCACCCGTTCCATTCCTTAGCCATTCCTCATTAACGGAGTATTCTCTGCATATAGCTTTTGCCATCTGGTCAGTAAGCGAGCGTTCGCCTTTTTCAATTTTCGATATCGCTGTTTTTCCTACGCCAAGTGCAGAACCGAATTTTTCCATTGTGAGGTTCAGGTTATCTCTTATTTCTTTAACTCTTACTCCCTCGTTCAAGTTATCACCTCCTTGATTTTAATTTATCATCATTGGTCTGCCGAATCAATAAAAAGTTGGCAAAGGGAACAAAAAAGTATTGACACGGTTGGCGATGGGGTTTATCATGTTGGCATAGGAAACAAACAACAAGCAACAAACCGAAAGGGGGTGAACAGGATGACCGAGCGCGAGCAGGAGAACAAGCTTTTGAAGGTTTTCGGTGAGCTCAATAAGGAAGACCGTCGGAAACTCTTGAAGGTCGGCGAGATCATGCTGGCACTCAAGAATCTGCCGGATCCTCCGAAGTCGTGCGCATGAGGGCGGCGGATTTTCTCCGCCGCCGGCACGCCAGGAAGCAGGAAGTTAAGCACCTGGCAAAGCTCCGGAGAAGAGAACGGGCAGAAAAACGGAAGGGAGAACACGATGAAGAACACATTAGGCGATTTGAATAATCACCTCTTCGAGCAGTTGGAGCGCCTGAATGATGACGATCTGACAGACGAAGAGCTTGAGAGAGAAATTCGGAAGTCTGACGCCGTGGTGAAAGTGGCAGAGCAGATCATACAGAACGGCCAGCTCGCACTCAGGACGATGCAGCATATGGACAATTTCGGATACAGCAGTAAAGGGCACAAGGTCCCGCCGATGCTTGCTCTTAAGGAGCTTGTGTAATGGGCGTTTGGAGCTATCCGCAGGAAGTCCACGATTTCGTGAAAGCAAATGCTCCGAAGATGCGAGACGAGGAACTTGTCAAGGCATGCAACGAAAAATTCGGGACGGAGTTCACGGTCTCGAAAATGAAGACTTTCCGCGGTACGCATAAGTACCACAACGGATTAGGCCGGTGGTCAAGAGAAGAATTCTGGAAGTATCAAACGCGTTATCCGCAAGGTATGTACGAATTCATCCGAGACAATTCGTGGCACGTTTCTTCTGCGGAAATGGCAGAGATGGTCAACGAGAAATTCGGGACGCACTACTCGGCGAGCTGGGTGAAAGCATTCCGCCATCGCAACGGTATCAAATCCGGTTGCACGGGTTGGTTCCAGAAAGGAAGATCTCCGGCCAATAAGGGGAAAACGATCGAGGAAATTTGTCATTACGATCCCGAAAAGATTGCACGGTCAAAGCAGACTCAATTCAAGAAAGGCCACCGGCCGGCGAATGAGCTTCCGATCGGAACGGTCGTTGTTAACGCGGAGGGCTACCTGCTCCGGAAGAAGCAGATGAAAGGCGGCCAGTGGGACCGCTGGGAGCACCTGCACCGGGCAGTATGGGAAGAACACTATGGCCCGATCCCGGAAGGGATGATGATCGCATTTAAAGATAATGATAAGACAAATTGCAACATTGAGAATCTGATGCTGATCACGAAGGGAGAAAACAGCGCGCTGACGCGTCTCGGTTACAGGACGGAAGACCCTGACATGACGGAAGCAGCTCTCAACATGCTCCGCTTAAAGAACAGGTCGAAAGAGATAAAGAAGAAAGGCAGAAGGACATGAAACAGTACATATCAAGGGCTGAAGCAAAAGAGGACTTCGGTCTTTCTGAGACCGGACTGAGAAGGATTCTCGACGAGCTGAGAGGCTTCAGCGGTGTCGGGAAGCGATATGGCCCGTATGCATTGCGCGGCCAGGGCAAGTATTTACAGGTTCGCTACGCAGTGCTCACAGATTACATGAGCTATCGCGAACGGCTGAACAACAAAGATTCAAGCAAATATGTTCCGGACTTCAATGTCCGGGAAGCCGAGAGGGATCTGGGCGTCATCTCAGACGTCTTCATGACGCGGGAATTGAATATAGATGCAGAACAGCTCGCCGGCGCGATCGTCAGGGAGCTCGCGTCTAAGATAATCGCAGGATGAATTCACGGGATGGCCGACACGGCGGCAAGGGCATTTTAGTTTCTCCGTATGTTTTGATACTAACTATGCTGCTAAAGAGTGCCTTTCATTTTCTTTTTCGCCTTTCCGGGTTCGAATCCCGGCATCCTGATCTCCTTATGTTCCCAAACTAAGGATCCTCACAATTTTATAGCCGGCTCCGTATTAACCTGCCCATACCCTTTACGGGGCCGGCACCCCTGGGAAGTTTAAAAGGCATCAGCGGATATAAACGCGTATCCCGCTGAGCCGGTTCGACTCCGGAGCTTCCCCTCCATCTCGAATGGTGGTCTCCTTTCTATTCGTCATGATGCTCCGGCTCCTTCGGGGGCCGGATGCGGAAAGGTGGTGAAAAAATGAAGACTTACGAAATATGGATTACGAAAAACTGGTCGGAAATATACGAAGCGAGGACTGCAAAAGAAGCAATAGACCAGATGCGCAAAGAGACGGGATTCTATTACTTCTGGGATATCCGTATCAAGAAATAGCCAGTTACATTTTTCATTTTCATATCCTCCAAACAGCCCTGCCGTTCTTATGGGCGGCAGGGTGGCATACCGAGGTGCTCGCAGGGAGTAAGGCGTTGAATCAATCCAGCCTGGTCAGAACAAATTTTCCGCATAAATGTAATCTCCTTGTAGATAAAAGTACGTTACCTAATTTGCCTTATCCGGTTCGAGTCCGGACGCCTCGTTTTTTTAATATTGCAGGGTAGAGCAGTCAGGAAGCTCGCGAGGCCCATAACCTCGAGCGCACGGGTTCGAATCCCGTCCCTGCCATAGCCCCGGACGGGGGTGAAGTGTTTTTTCATTCTTTTCTTTCTTGCGAGAGCGGCCGCCTGCCCCTCATCAGCGGCCGCTTTTGAATGGAACGTGTGCAGTGATCTCTCCGGAAGGAGAGGGAGAGCGTGCCAGGAAGCAGAAAGGGAAGGGCAAACGCAAAGAAGCGGCCGCCAAATGACGACCGCCGAGGGAGAGTAAACACTCCCAATATAATAATACCACGGAAAGGCGGACACGAATGGACAAGAAAGGAGATTTATTAAAAGCTATTGTCGACATCCTGGACAAGGCAGCGGCTATGGACACGGAAGCAAAGGAGAAGGCATTGGTTAAATTTTACGACCGGTATGCTAAGAACGTTCAGTGGGCACTCGATGTCATCACGGGTGCGATCAACCATTCTGACAAGAAAGGGACAGGAGTCTTTTTTTATGAAGCGCTGGGAATGGTCAGGGCTGCGATCGGTTCACAGCTTGATGACACCGAAAAGATGGCGATGGAGTTATTTAACCATAAGACGCACAAGAGAGTGCACAGGTATTCGCTCCCTAAAGGCGGTTCATCTGACGACGTTGCTGCGGCTCTGGAAGGACTGGAAGGGGACGAACTTCACAAGAAACTCGACGAGCTCGTTGAAAGCGGACAGCTGGAATTGAACACAAAAGAAGAATACCCGCAGGAAGCGGCAGATGGCGGTGAAAAGGCAGAAAAGAAGCCGGCGAAATGGAACAGCTCGCTGCTCGGCAGTTTGTGCGTGCTGGTAGATGAGTACATCAATAAGATCATCGATCTGCTGCCTAAAGATGGCGGTGATGAACCGATCAAGCGCAGGGATCACATGATCGCACTGGTGAGCGCGACAGACCTTGCCCGCTTCCCCCTGGCAGAAGAAGCGCCGGGACTTTTGAAACTGGCCGCGCAGTGCTCGAAGATCTACATGGATATGGCACCGGAAGATAATCCTGTTATGGCTGCAATACATTCGCCGGAAGTCGACCAGGATTGCAACGATGCATCAGATGAATTAGAGAAGGACTGACAGGAGAACACCGGCGGAGCTTCACCCCATCAACATTTGATGAGGCGCGGAGCTCCGCTTTTTTCACAGGGTTATCAGAGTGCCGCAAATCGGCGGCATTGTGATAACTCCGTGAATGGCAGCGGCCGACCGCTGCCGGGCGCGGCAAACGTAAGGAAAGGAGGGACACACAAGGAAATGATCACATTCAGCGTTCCGGGGCCGCCGCAGGGCAAGGCCAGGGCGCGGACGGTCCGCTCAAAGAAAGGCGAGTCGATAAGCTACACGCCTGCGCGGACGAAGTACTACGAACACCAGATATTGAGCACGTTCCTGTTCGAGACAGGAAACCCGAAAGAACCGGTATTCGCCAAAGGCGTGCCGGCCAGGATCCGGATCACGGCATACTATAAGCCGGCAGCCAGGACAACGAAAAAAGATCTGTTGAAGATCCAGAACGGTGAGAAGTTCCCGCTGCGCAAACCGGACGTCGACAATATCACAAAGGTCGTGCTGGACGCCCTGAACAAGGTGGCCTATCACGACGATTCTCAGGTGATCGAGATCACCGCGAGAAAATTTTACTCAGTTAACGAAGGGCTCACCGTAGAAATCGGCGGAGCAGCTGAGGAATGGACTGATCTGAAATGCTACGGGCTTTATTGATCAGTCTGAACTACTAACCTGATGGAGGTAATCATATGAGCAGGCCACGGAAGATAGGGCTCGATTACTTCCCCGTTGACACGGACATATTCGATGATTTCGGGATCAGGATCCTGATGAGCAAGTTCGGCGCGGACGGATTTGCGCTGTACATGTACGTCCTCACGAGGATATACAGGGACAAGGGATATTACATAGAGCATACGGAAGATCTCGAGCTCATTGCATCGCACGACCTCGGAATGTCATGCGAGAAGGTCAGGCAGGTCTTGGCATACTTGTTTAGCCGGTCACTGCTGGTCGAAGTCGCCAGCACACTTGTTACTCCGGTCACTGTCATTACTTCCACCGGAATACAGCGGCGCTATCAGGAAGCTGTCAAGGTTAGGGCTTCAAAAAATAGCGTCGAAGTAAAAGCAGAGTTCTGGCTTCTCAAACCAGAGGAGACCGAGAGCTTTATTAAAGTGTTACCTTCTTTGAGTAATTCCGAGAAAAACGCGGGTTTTTCCGAGAAAAACGGGGGTAAATCCGAGAAAAACGCCATAAAGAAAAGAAAAGAAAAGAAAAGTAAAGGAAAGGAAAATATATCTATATCGCATGGCGGCGCATACTTCTCCGATGAGGGAGTTAATGAGGCTTTCAAGACATACCTGACGGTAAGAGACGAGAAGTTGGATGGCCCGCAGATCAATACACTGATCAAAAAGCTGGCGGGATTATCTACGGATCCGAAGGAGCAGGCAGCCATCATCAGCGAGGCCACCATACACAAGTGGAAGAGCTTTTACCCTTTGGCAAAGCCGCGAGGCAGCGGCAGGACTGAACAGAAAGGATCTTTTTACCGGTTCGAGCAGCGGCAGTATGACAGGGAGCTCGAAGCACAGCTCCTGAAATCCCAGGCGGGAACGCCTGCGGCAAAGGAAGGCGCAGGATGAGGAAAGAGGTCGAAGAGTTCCGGGACTGGCTGACAAATGAAGAACGCAGCCCGTCAACGATCCGGAGCTACTGCCATTCGGTCGGCCTGTTCTTCCGGGAATTCGATGAGCTGACAAAAGAGAACGTGATAGCGTTCAAGCGGGAACAGGTCGAAACGCATGCCCCGAAGACCGCTGCCAACCGCGTGACCGCGCTGAACTGCTATTGCAGTTTTGCCGGCCGATATGAATGCCGCGTGAAGGTCGTCAGGATCCAGAAGGCGCATACGATCGAGAACGTCATCACGATCGACCAGCTCGAACAGCTGACACAGGGACTTTATGCAGACGGGAACATCCGCGGGTACTGGATGGTTCAATTCCTGGCAAAGACCGGCGTCCGAATATCCGAGTTCGTGAGGATGGACAAGTCATGCCTCAAAACAGGAACGTGCGAGATGTGGACAAAGGGCAAGATAAGACGGATCCGGATACCGGACATGCTTATCCGTGAATCGAGGCAGTACTTCGAAAATGTCCCCGGGGCGCTTTTGTTCCCGAACAGGTACGGCAATCAGATGACGACGCGCGGAGCTGCTGCCGATCTGGCCAGATGGGCGGAAAAGTACGGGATCCCGAGAGAGGTGGCACACCCGCACAGCTTCCGGCATTTGTTCGCGATCGAGTTCTTGAAACGCAACCATGACATAACGCTCCTCAGTGACTTGCTCGGGCATGAGGACATTAACACGACCGCCGGATATCTGAGACTTTCGGAAGACCAGCAGAGGGCGGAATTCAACCGGGCAATGGAGTGGCAGAAAGAACACATTCCTGATATCAGGATAAGCAGAAAAGCAGATTAAAGGAGAAAACATGAAAAATTTTATTAAAGCAGTAGTAGCAATCATAATCGCGATCGCGGCCACGGCGTTCCTGGTCCTTACGGCCCACGCGGAGACAAGGTACATCGAGAAGAGTTTCACTTTCGGCAGCTATGCCCCGAACGTACACATTATCAACGCGGCGCTCGGTACGGCGCTGGAAGTCAGGACGGACGGGTCTGTGTGCTGGAAGCAGCTACGGGACAACACCGATTACAATGATGTCTCGCAGTGCTTCACGATCCTTCCGGCCGGCAGCGGGTATTATGCAATCGTTGAGGTGCTTCCGATGGGCGGCCATAATCCGCGGGTGCTTACATATAAGCCCGGCCAGGGATTCTCAATGGACTGGCCGGAAAACGGAAAGATATCGGATACACAGAAGTTCCGCCTCAAGTGGTACAGCTCCACGACATGCGGAGGAAGAACGATTAAAAATTGCTGGCGGATCGTCTGCAAGAAGGACAGTATTGCATTCTGCACGGGCGGATGGTCTCCGGTCAAGATACGCCAGGACAATTACTGATCACGCAGATCTAGGGAAAATGTAGGGAAAAATGAAGAACGGGCAGTTGTCGAAATTGCCCGATTTTAAAGGCAAAATAATGTTCCGACAATTCGTGTTATCGGAACATGGAAAGGGTCTGATTGAACATGTTGCACAAAAACACAGAGATTGAACAAATCGTAAAAGAACGTGACCAGGCTTTCATCGATGCCGTAACAAAAGATGACTGGCAGGGCGTTATGAAGTACGCAAAGAAATACGGAGTGCGTTTATCTGTCAACAAGAACATCATGAAAGCAGCAATATATAAGGCTGTCCAGTGTTGCGCAGACATCCCGGAAGATGTGAAAGCGCTTGCCGCGCAGAAATGTACGGAGTTGGGGTTCAATCCGTATCTGTTCTGATCGAAGCCTGCTAATAAAAAGTCAATAGAAATCTAACAAAATTTATGAAACTGATTTTGGATACAACAATAAAGCCACCATGTAGATGGCT
>OCVV011349160.1_pt1 | contig 14257 bp, 14 predicted proteins | sample 1539721 | NCBI WGS metagenome assembly OCVV01 (sample SAMN02144230, study PRJEB22623) | gut metagenome | biome: sheep rumen | host: Ovis aries | place: New Zealand
TCAATTTCTTCCATCGCTGTTCCGATCGCGCCGCAGAGCTTTTCTGTCTTTTTCAGTGACAGCCAAACATGTTCATCATATTCCGGCTCTTCTTCTTTTTCGGACGACTCTTCTTTTTCAGATGCCTCCTCTTTTTCCGGTTCCATCCCTTCCACGACTTCCTCTTCTTTTACCGTACTGCCAAGGACATCCAGAAGGTTAATGACCTTCCTGTTCCTGTTTCCGGCTTTCTTTAACGCGTCATTCACCCACGCATCGGATTCTCCGCCCACATAAATAAACAAATCACAATTGGATATTTTGGCAATATCCTCTGCTGAGGGCTGATAGCTGTGAAGATCCACGCCATTATCCTGAAGCAAAGTTACCTCAGCATCCGCCGGATTGCTGCCAAGGATATTTTTCACCCAGTCATATTCCGGAAATATAGTTGTAACGATTTGAATTGGTCTGCTGCTGTCAGCCGACGGACTGTTTTGGTTGTTTCTGCCATTGAAATGGCATGCGGAAAGAACGCTGACTGCGAGAATAATCAGCACGGTCAGCAAAGAGAAATATTTTTTCATAATAAAAATGACCTCCTGCAGGCATAGCAAATCAGCAGAACCGGATGCACCCGTTTCTGCTCTCTAAATGCGACATAATTCTCAGGAGTCATTTTAATGATTCATACGTACTTTTTGGGAAACAGGGGTTTCCTGAACGATATCAGCCGAAACGAAAACCACGCAGAGAAAGATTCCAAAGACCGGCAGAATCACCGATACGGAACCATCTGCTCCGGCACCTGTCTGCTGCAGGAAATGTTCGCACTGCTGCATACAGGTACAGATCGGACAGTCATCCCCGCTGCATTTGTGATTCGCTTCGGCCGCAAGATAAAAGGCAAAAAACTGTACTGCAAAAAGCAACAGGAATCCTATGATGCCCGCAGCAATTCTTTTTTTATTTTTCTTTCCAAAGATGCCGCAGTTCCTCATTTATTCCCTTTCGCTCATTATCTAATCTGTCTTCTGACAGTCTTCACATATGCCGTAAAAAACCGTTCGCATCGGATTGATCTTAAATTGATGCGCATCAGACAAATGTACCGCTATCCCTGCCAGTTCCTCACAATGAAGGTGGATCAGCTTCCCACACTGTTCACATTTGCAGTGAAAACACGGATCCGTATCTTTCTGCCCGCTGCTCTCTTCGTATACAAAACAGGCGGGACTGTTTTCGTCAATAATGTACTTATTAACAATGCCTTCGGTCACCAGATTTTCTAACTGCCGGTAGATGGTTGTCTGTCCAATCGAAATACCGTCCTGTTTCAGCTTTCGGTACAGATCTCCCGCCGTCACATGCACACCCGGCAGTGTTTTCAGGCAGGAGATTACAATTTTCCGCTGCTTTGTGTTGTATTTTGTTCGTGTATCCATAGTTCTCTCTCCATGTTCGCAATATGAATTTGAAAACTGTTTTCAGTTTACAGCTGTTTTCCCCGCCTGTCAACACATTTGAAAATCATTTTCAATTTCGCCTGTCCCTACTGTATTTTACGTACCTTTTCAAAATTTGCGTAAAAAAATAAACGGAGCGCAGGTTTTCGGCTTCCCGCGCTCCGTTCATCAAGCTGGCCTTCGTATACAGATGTCTGTTAAAAACAGACGCTATTAAATTTTTTACTAAGGAACAGGCACATACGGATTTGTATACTGGCCATGCCGCTTTGTTCTGCCCAGCCCATATTGAATGGAAAACTTCGGGCATCGATGCAGACAGCCCAGACACAGCACACAGCGCTCCTTTACCCAAACCGGTTTTCCCGCCTGCATCGCAATCGCCTGTACCGGGCAGTGTTTTGCGCAATGCCCGCAGCCGATACAGGAATCTTCCACAGAAAAACGGGATGTTTTGCTTGCAATATGATGATACATCGGCTGTGCGATTCCCAGCGCAAGAACCGCCGGCATTGACGGCTGCATCATTTTGTTCCGTTTTCTGTCTGTGATACCTTTTATGGCAGCATCCAGTTTCTGCTCGGTCCTGCGTGTAAACTTTGCCACCGCCGCCGGCGTAGATAGATCAAACAAGGGTGTCCATGTATCCGGCATTTGAATTGCATAAAATGCATCGAAGTTTCTTCCCTTCAGCGCTTTCTGCGCCATTTTTCCCGCGGCTCCCGTGGTAGTACCATAAGTTGCCATGAGGTACAGGTAGCTGCATTTTTACATCCAATTTTTTCAGAAACTCCTCCACGATATCCGGAAGTCCCCAGAAATAAATCGGTGTAATCACTCCGATGACGTCCTCACAGAAAGAATATCTTTCATCTTTTATACAGTCCGGTATGCTCAGGATTTTTTCTCCCGTGTGGGACGCTATCCTGGATGCGGCATATTTACAGTTTCCTGTTGCTGAAAAATACAGGATCATAGCCTGGTTACTCACTTCCTTCTGCTATTATGCTGTGCGCACACGATTGCGCTCTTATAACGATCCCTTAAAAGATACAGGAAATCAGTGTCAGAATCGCAAGTCCTCCCTGCATCAAAATAATCTTCGGATTGCTGGTGAAACTGCCATACAGTGCCACTGCCACAATATAAACCATAAGGCAAATCACAGCCGCCTTGCTGGCAAAAGCAAAAACTGCCAGTAGAATCAGCAGGGAAATCAGTCCATTGTATACCCCCTGATTTTTAAACAGTACCGTCACATTTTTCTGGCTGAGTTCCTCGGTGGTCATACCAAATACTTTTGATGTTTTTGCTGAAGTGGTGGCAATCGTCTCCAGATAAAAAATATAAATAAATTCTGCCGCCACCAATACTGATAAAATTTTTGTTATGATATTCATATCCGCGTTTCTTTCTATCGGTTCATCGTCATTCTGTGTCAAAGCGTTTTTCCAAGGGTATACGCCTGCTGCATCGCCGGCGCATGCTTCATGGAACCTTTTTCTGTCATCCCCGGCGCGGTAATAATTCCCATATCCTGCCAGTGCAAATATCCGGTCATCATCTGATACATGCGAATCGCCGCATCATAGACATGGTCGGATCCGGAATCCAGAAGCATCGCCGTCTTGTGAAAATGAAAGCCCACTTTTCCCCTGGCATACATACGGTCAATCGCGGCCTTCGTCTGAGCGGTAAGATCAAACCAGTAAATCGGAGAAGCAATTACCAGCATATCTGCCTGATCCAGGGATGCAAGGACTCCCTTCATATCATCCTTTTGTACACATTCTCCCTCATGGGAAAAACAATACTGACAGCCCAGACATCCCGCGATCTTCTTTTCGCGCAGATGAATCAGTTCTGTCTCATGGCCGGCTTCCCGCGCGCCCCGGATAAACTCCTCTGCGAGGATCTGTGTATTTCCATTGGGTCTTGGACTACCATTTAAAATTACAATTTTCATGATTTGATTTCTCCCCTTCAGGTTCTTTTCGCTTTGCAGCCATAAAGATCGGTACCGATGAACTATATAATAATAGACAGGAAACGTCAAGTTTTTTCCAGGGAAACGCATGTGCCACAGAAATTCCATAGGAATGTTTTTCGCAGGGTGTCCCATCAAAATGTGAAAATCCGTAAGTTTCCATATGGATTTCCTCGAACAAATATTCTTTCCGTGAAAAAGCAAAAACCCCGGAACCCGCATAAACAGCGGTTTTCCGAGGTTTTTTCATTTACGTGTGTGAGAGGATTCGAACCCCCGACACCTTGGTCCGTAGCCTATGTCAGATACCTTTATTTTCAGCACTTCCAGAACTTTTTCCGCATAGGTTTCCGCATATATAAGAAAATAGGTTCATCCTATTCCTTTGTTTTTTCTACGCTGGAAATGAACTGTTCCATCAGCTGAGAAATGGTTGCAGCCTGCCCTACTCCCTTGCGCTCGCATGCTTCTTTAAACTCCTCTGCAAGTTCCTTCTTGATTTTAAAGCTTTTTGATATAAGACCTATTTTCTTCTGATACTTCTGTGTTGCTATTGTCTGTGCGTTCGGCTTTCCTTCTGGCATACTATCTTCTCCTTTTCTTGATCACAAGAATCGCATACACTACTGCAGCCACAATAATTAAAACATCAAGAACATTGAATTTTGCTTTGGTTATTCTTAAAACTGCAAATACAATCAATAATGTAGTGAATACACTTGTTTCTCTCTTCATTTTTTCTTTTCGATGTGATATTCTTTAATCAAGCAGGAGGATTATCCTCCCGCTTGGTTATGGCTGTTTCCCTTTTTACTTTTTCATTTCTCGCCAGATCTGAATTAAAAGTAATGCTAAGGTTAACAGCCTTATTAAATTATCGATTATTTTTTCAATTATCACATCTCTTACCTCCTTTCTGATTATATTATACTATAGTGTGCGCCCTATGCCAAGTGGTCTATTATACTTACATAAAATAATAAAGCCCCCGGATCGCTCCGAGGGCTAATTTGTGTTTATCTTGTAAAAACATTGGAAAAATCACAAGATAGGCTAAAAAAATAAGGGCAGCCTCTCAGCTGCCCTTTCACTGTAACTACTTTAAATATTTCGTTGCACAATACCCTGTCTTTTTGCTGTAGCTAACTTTTGTCCAGCTAGATCCCTTTTTCACTACAGATACTTTTGTTCCATGTGGCAATACCATAAGGATTTTCCCTTTCAGTGACGCTGTTTTTCGCATCCGCAACCCATGTACTGCTATCACTTTCATGGTATCAGTTGCTTTTATCTTCTTTGTACTGCTTACCTGCACGCTCTTCTTGTCATAGTTCGGCCGGCCGTATCCGAGAATGCGGTCATTGGATCGCTCGTAACACTTCGCTGCTACGGCTCCACCATTATCAATGACCACATGGTAATTACTTGTGTTCCCTTCCACAGTATATACATACTCATTCGTTACCTTTGTAACTATGCCAATATGGTTTGCTCCAGCATGCCTGGATCCGGAGAAGAAAATCAGATCCCCTTTTTCCGGTGTTGTATAGTATTTTCCTGCTTTCTTAAACTGCTGCCGTAAGGTTTCACAGCTGGCAGAATACCCTCCGCAAAGCAGCTTCTTTGCGGCATCCGATCCGTATGCTTTTGCGAAACACCAGCTTACAAAAATAGCACACCAATACACACCATTCATCTGATACCAAGATCCATATTTTGTGTAATTGTTGTCGCCTGCATTTCCGGTTTTACTGGATAATCTCGCATTGGATCTTTTTTCCAGATAGCCGACTTCCGCATTTGCCGTCTTAATTACTTTATCTACTGTATTCATCCTTCTGCCTCCTCTGCCTCTTTCGGATCCACTTCTGTACCGTCCTGGCCAGATTCGATTTCCGGCAGTCCTGCAATTGACGTCAACAGAGAAATGACAGCGGCAAGTACCGATGCGCTGACTGTTGCTTTCCAGTCTACCTGTGACATTACTGCTGCCGTTCCGATTGTTGCTACAGCCGTCTGACATAATGTTTTTACCGCACGAATTCCTGCTGCCTTTATCCAATTCTTCATAATCCTTAATCCTCCTGTTTTTTATGCGTTTTTGTGGATACAAGCGGAAGCTTCCGAACCTCATCCATTACTTTTTCCGCAGTACCATTTCCTTTTAGACCCTTGTATGGCTGATAAAGATAGTCGTTTAAGTTCTCATATTCATCCTTCGTGATCTCTCCCTGCTCAATGTACTGCCCTCCAAGGTAAACGATGCGATCATGTGCTAATCCCTTTAGCATCTTGCTCTGCAGATCGATTTCTTTTGAAGCGCAGTCATTTTTTCTTTGTTTCCGTTGCACTAAAGCTGTGATCAGCGCCCAGAACCCACCACTTCCGAATACAGCAATAATGGTCGTAGTTATTACAGATGATGGCTCCATTAATTCCCCTTTCTTATTCTACTTGCTTTTTAGTGCCATGCGACATATGTCGCATACCCCCACACCTGTTGCAGCGTCGCGCTAGTATGTCTACATCTGACGCTTCCGTCGAAATCAATAAAGATTAGGCCGTCAGCAGATGATCCAAGCTGTACCATAGTCTGCCTTGGTGGCTTAAATCCTTCTGGGAGTGTCGCGATCAACCGATCTGACGCCCCACCGTAAAGCTTTGCACCTTGCATATAAACCGAAACTATATCACCTTTTCTATGCAGAGCAATTGTCCCGCTGGTGCCATTGGTCATCTGTATTTCTTTGTACTCCTGCGCCGACTGCATCCGGCCAGTGGTTATGATGTCGCAGTAAGCGCGTGTAATTTTCCCGATGGCTAGAACGGTTTTCCTGTCGCTATCGCTATCGCCGGCTCCGAAAATCACAGTAGCCTCCGCATTGCCGCCAATTTCTTTCTCGTTATACGTACCAATAAATGTCGTTCCGTCATTATTTGTTTCCAGTCCTATACCTATTGCTATAGAATCATGTCTGGCGCACGAGTTGCTGTTTCCTACAGCGATGCATCTGGGATTGGTAAGTTCGTTATCACGCCCGATAGCTATGCCAGAGCGGTTCTTAACCTTGTTTTCCTCGCCAACCGCTGTGCCGACTGAGCCAGTTACAAGATTTCCAATCCCTATAGATGTGGAAAATGCACCGTTCTTATATCCGGCTTGCTCACGCGTTCCAAAAGTAAAATGCGGAGATTCATCGCTGTGTCTGCAGAACTCGACGCGCACCAATTGGGTAGTGCTTGAACTTCCGGCCTTGGTTATTGTGTATGTATACATGTCCGCACTGGTTGAGCTGTTGGCACGTGTAAAACCGAAGTAATCCCCGCTATAAGAAGCTGCCATCGTCTCCGGGTCATACAAAAGAGAGAAGGTTGGATCTTCTGTCACTGCGCCAGAGTAGTACTTAAAGATAAGCGGCGCGTTTTTGTACCAGTCAAATGTACGGCCTTCCGTGTACCAATCGTACTTCTCATCATATGGATTAGTGTCCTCTGTGCCGATGCAAAACGCCTTCTTGCCATGCTTGTAAAATTCGATATTGTCATCGCCAATTTCGATCCTTGGGTCTTGCCCGATCTTCATGGAGTCCGAATACGTTGCCACTGCCACCCCAGCCCTTATAATTTTTATATCCTGGCCTATTAAAACGCCGCTTTGTGTGTCCCCCTCTGGATGCACAAAGATTTGGCCATTTTCCGTCTGCGCGGTCACGAAATTTGTTGCTGTTTTCGCTGCATCAACCGCATCCAGGTCTCCGCCCAGCCGCGCTATGACTACGGCATATCCGGTTTTAGTGATTGCCACCATCACCGTATCGCCTATGTCTGCTCCGGCAAGTCTTGCACATGTTGTTGCTACATCTGCTCCTGCAATTTTCACTTCATAGGTTCGATCCTGATTGATTTTGCTGACCGTTCCATATGTCAGCGTACTGCCTCGATTTTCCTTTTTCCTCAATCCTAAGCTTTTGCTGATTTCATCTAATGTCATGTATTCCCTCCTCGCAATATTTCGCCTGTCTTTTTTACCTGGATCATGCTGTATAATTCCCGTTTCAGTTTCGTCTGCGTTTTGGTTGATGGTTCTAAGCTGATGGATATATTTTGTGCAACTCCTGTCCAATCCATATCTGCGTATCTGATCCGGATCAGGTCAAATACATTAACCGGTATATATGCATGGCTGAATGTGACATATTCCACATCACATGATTTTTCCCGCAGCGTTTTTTCTGCCAGATCCATCAAATTGACAAGTACATCTGAGCGGTCCAGTTCTCCAACTTCATCGAAATATACCAGTTCTCTTCCACCGCGCTGGTCCAGCGATGTCCGGCTCCCTGTCAGGTTTCTTGCTTCCGCCGTTACGCAGGATGCATCTGTGTTGTATAAGAGTTTTACTACATTCGGTGTTTCCTGCCAGTCATTTGACTGTGATAGTTCCGGATACATGATGGATTCCTCATTATTTTTGAATGTTTCTGTAACCTCCTTCCGTTTATCGGATTCCGGATATAATCTGACGGTTCCGTATGGATCCGGAAATGCGTCAGAGTACCCTGCCGCATTTGTCAGCCAATTAACAATGTCTAAGTATGTTGCATTTGTGTCAAATACATGATCTGCTGCCATTACTTTTACACTCGGCACGTAATCCACGTTCAGCCCACATGATCGGATGATCTCCTGTGCCTTATAGATCATATTTTCATTCTTTTTTATCGTATATGGCCGTCCCACAATCTTATCCTGCAAGACTTTCAGTATGGAGGATCCTTCCAGGCTTCCGCTGGCTTTTAACCCAGCCTTTGTGTCCACATAGGTCAAATCTGCGTATGATGTAAGCAGTGTCGCGATTGCCATTTTCTCCTTCTCTCCGGAATCATCCAGGAAAGAGTAGTAGATCCTGATTAAATCCGACACATCCGGTAATTCTGTTCCTTCAAAATCAAAAGATCCTGTTACTTTCAGTTCGGCATCCGCTGACATCTCCACGCTTCCGGATGTGATAAATCCATAGGCTTCTCCCTCTGTCCAATCATTCCACCGCACACGTTTATAGGTATACGTCTCGTTATGCCGATTACCGTACCAGTTCGCCATCCAGTGCCTCCCCTTCAATTCGTGTCACGTTCAGTGTGCAGTCCCATTTCTTTGTTGTTTCTGTATAATCTGCTTCATATGAAAATTCAAAATCTGCATTATATACGCTTCCATCAAATGATTTCCATACGCCTCGGCCACCGGACCTCATCAATTTAATAAACTGATCCAGATCCGCTTGATCCGTTAATACCGTTGTAAAATCGCACGTTTCCTCCATTGCCGCTGAATCATAACTGACTGCATACTCTCTTCCGGAATACCGCACCTGCGTTTTTTCCGGCCGGTTCAGTTTTACTGACTTTTTCGGATTCCACCTTGCGCGGGCTATATTCCCGCCTGCCCAGTAGCAGAACCAGTACAGGGTGTCAAAATTATAGGCTGCATTCGCTATGGCAATCTGTCCTGACTCTGCCACCATGACTAACTGATAGCTAAAATCTTTATTTGCCGGCGCAAATTTATCCAGGATCTGGTCCCCATCGCTGATTTCTGCGGCAACCAGTACTCTTGTATCATCTACGACACGGTACAGATATGCTGCTTTTACTGCAGAATCCACTACCAGCGTTTCGTCGTCGCTTTCTTCCGACACATCCGATACGTCTGCATTTATGGTGATTGTGGTATACCCTGTATCATCATCAAAATCCGCATCTGGCAATAACCCATTTTTCAAGCGCACGGATGCATACTCTACCGTTATCCCGATCGTTGTATCGTCTTGTAATCCAGTTGTTGATAGTGCTATGAGCTGCAGCGCATACGTTTCTCCATTGTCAAACAGATAATCTTTTAACTCATAGGTGTACTCTCCACTCTGCTGCCCAGACGCTATGAGATAGCTCTGTTTGATCTCATCGTCTTTTATGATGTTAAGCGTTAATGTGTCCAGCGTTCCTGATGTGTCATCGTAGAAATACTTCATACTTATTGGCAGATTTGTAATCGCCGTTCCATTCTCCGGTGCAGTAACTTTGATGGATGGCTTCTCGTAGATAGCAAAATTCGCTATGTCTGATTCATCCGAATAACTCGCATGTGCCCCTTTTGTCGAAACATTCCACAGTACTTTTTTTCCTGCCGAGAAGTATGTATCTGTTAAATCCAGATCATAATAGGATAGTGCCCCGACATTCACGGTTTTCCAGCTCGCTTCGTCTTCCAGCTTATACTTGATGACTGCTGCTTCCTGGTCCGTTCCATCCTGCGGATTATGCACCCATGCCAGCCGCACCGTTCCCGCAGACATCATAATCGCTGTTCCCTGCACCGGCAGTATGGTCGTAGGCTTCAACGGTTTTGACAGCACAATAATGCTGTTGGAATAGGTATATGCAGAGTATGCTTCGTTTTCCTCCATGCCTTCCCGATAGTTCCTGACACGGTATTTTGGACTGGTCCCCGTTATGATTGCGCTGGTATCCGTATAGCTGGTTACTACGCCATTTGTTTCATCAACACTTTCAAATGCTGTCCAGCTTTTCCCACCATCATCTGACCGTTCCACATACATTGCCGTTGCTGTCCGGGCCCGGTTATCAATCGTCAACAATACAGACCCATCTGCCTGGAATACTGCAGTAACGCGTTCCGGCGCTGCCGGTGTGTTATATGTAGCATCTGTGCCGTTATCGTCCGGATAACTCATCGGTGATATTGCCAAGGAATTACACGGCTTTACCCGATATTTGTAATAACTGTTTGGCTGGCACGTTTTATCATGTGCATAGACGGTTTCTGAATTTGCATTATCTTCTACGCTCGGCCAGATCGTTGTCCATGCTCCGCCGTTTTCCGACCGCTCGAACCGATACCATGTGATCAGGCTCAAATCTTTATCTGCTACGGATCGCGTCCAGGAAATCAGGTTATAGTTATTTGATTTCCTGGTATGTGCCACATTGCTGATATCCGGCGGCATGGTATACATCCAGCCGGTTGCCGCATTTCCGCTGGTCCCGTACTGGTTTGTTGCGCGTACTCGCCACGCATACCGGTTCCCTCGCGCCGTGTTCTGGTCAGATATCGTAAACCGGTATCCCCCAGTCGTATTCAGTCCCCGTGTAGCAACTTCTTCCCAGGATCCTGTCCAGCTTTGACTGATGCGTTCAATTACAACTGATGTCACTGGCGCGGCTGCTTTATACCCCGATCCGGTCACCGTGATATCAAAGTGTGCATCGTTTACCCGCTTAACTGACAGCTTTGGTGTCGGTGGACGGTATGTCGCAGTTATTGTTACGTCAACTGCGACGCCTGCTACCTTTCCAGTGATGGTACAGGAATAATCTTTGTTCGAATGGAATCCCTTTCCAGCCGGGTAAAACGTCCCCTTGTTTTTCTCTCCACGCTTTGTCCGCTTTTTATGCAGTTTTCCTTTATGATCGCGCCATGACAGCTGCATGACGTGATTCTTTTTGAAATCATCTGTTATTTTGATGTATGGTTTAAATTTGATCTGTGATGTCGTATAGGAATATTCCACGACTACTTGAAATTTCCCTCCGTCCACAGATTTTACCGCGCTTTTTATGATTGCCATTCTTTACCTCACGCAAACGCTTTTGCGCGTTTTATCATCTTCACAAAATCATCTAGATTATTCAGGTCTTTTAGATTACTGATGTCCAGTGTTACATTCCATATGGTTGTATTTCCGGCAGTTTTTCCGGTATGCATTTCCGCTGCGATCGCCTGCGCAAACGGGCGCATCTGGCTGCCAGACAGTGGCACGACTGCCTCTTTCCCTGCTTCCCCGACACCGATCACAGACGGCCGGTTGAAAATACCACCGGTTTTATACCAGTCCACACTGAATCCGCTGGGATACTCTATGGTCTTCCCCATCAGCGTTTTCTGTGATTTTTTCAGGCTGAAATGCGGCAACGGGATATGGATATTGCTGAACAATGACCGAAACGCATCTTTGATCCGTCCGCCAAATCCCGCAATCGCATCCCGCATAGATCCCATTTTATCCCGTACCTTTCCAACGATCTGTCCGAATTTCCCACCGGTTAATGTATTTAATCCGTTATACAGGTTCTTGAAATGTTCATAGACTCCCGTCCGCATTGCGGCAACAATTCCTTTGATTCCTCCTCCCGCATTTTTATACGCAGACTTCATATTTGCCAATGATCTTTTGGAGTTTTCGACCATTCCTTTCCCAACTGCTTTTACAATTGTCAGGGAATTATTAAATGCGGTTTTTACTCCATTTTTTATTGCAGTTCCTGCGCTTTTCACTTTGCTTCCCATTGTTTTAAACGCAGTTCCTACGGCATCTTTCATCCCTCCTGCTGCTTTTTTGATGCCGCCGCCAATCGTTGAAAATACTTTTCCAAATGCATGAATCGTTGCCTTAAATACTTTGACGATTTTATCCCAGTTTTTGAAGATTAAAATTACGCCAATAATCGCGGCAACAATCAAACCGATCGTGATCAGCAATGGCCCCAGCGCTATGTTTAATCCCATGAACCCGCCGGATGCAACTGTTGCTCCAGTTCCTGCCGCCGTTTCTGCCGGCACCACACCAAACAGGGCGCCTGCCAACGGTGCGATCACTTTCATTAAAGTACCTATCCCTGTGCCCATGCGCCCGATAATTGACAGAAGCGGCCCGGCTGCTCCTGCTGCCAGTCCTATTTTCACAACTAGCTCCTGTGTTTTCGGATTTAATCCGCCGAACCAGTTTGCCAGCTTTTGTGCTGCCGCGCCTACTTTTTCAAGCATCGGCGCTAATACTGTTCCTAATGAGGATCCAACTTCTGCCCCGGTCAGCTTTAATTTATTTAATGTGGTTTTCCACTTGTCGATCGGATCTTCTGTCTTTTTGAACGTTCCCGCTACGGTATCCCCGGAAATGGATGCCGTATCTGCCAATGACTTGAAATTCAGTTTTCCGGACCGTACTGCCGTTGCAATTGCCGGTCCCGCTTTTGCTCCAAACAACTTCGTTGCCCGGGTAATTGCTTCCTGATCTGTCTTTGCACCCTTGATGGATTTTCCCATTTCAGCCATAGCAACGCCCATGGGCTTTCCTTCATCTGCTGCATTTTTCAGCGCTTTTTTCAATCCGGCCATAACACTCCCGGAATCAACCCCGGCCTTTTCCAGATTACCCACCATCGCTGCGGCTTGTTTGGAGTTCAACCCCATTTGCGTCAGCGCCGGCGCATTCGCTGTCAGGGATCCCGTTAATGTATCCATGGATATCCCGGTTGCCTGCCCTACTTTATTCAGCATATCCATGTAACTGGATGCATTTTTTGTAGGCACGTTATAGGCTGCCATTGCCTTTTGCACCTGGTCAATCGATGTGGATACATCTGTTCCATTGAGTTCTGCAAATTTAATGAACTGTCCGGATAATTTTTCCAGGGCACTTCCAGTCAAACCAAACCTTGTGTTTACTTCACCGACAGCGTTACCTGCAGTTTCAAATGATGTCGGAATTGTTGTGGCCAATTTCTTGACAGTATCCTCCATCCCGCTCAATGCAGTTCCTGATGCCCCTGTCTTTTTTTCTACGGTATCCAACGCACCGTCTACTTCATCGAATGCTGCCAGTGATCCGGCGCCAATCCCTGCAAGCGCAGGGGTTAACGTTTTGCTCAGCGTATCCCCTGCCGTTTTGATTTTGGTTCCAATTTGCTGAAACTTTTCCCCGAGTGCCTGTAATTTCACACCTGCTGCTTTTCTGGCTTGTGCTGTAAAATTCTTCAGCTGGTTTTCTGCGACTATGATCTGCCGGCTTAACTTCTGGTACTCCTGACTGTTTTTGTCAACTCCGGCAGCATCCATCTTTTTCTGTGCATCTTTTAACGCATTTAACTTATCCTTGGTTTCCGTTACACGTTTTGACAACAGCTCCTGTTTCTGTGCAAGAAGTGTTGTGTTTGTCGGATTAAACTTCAGCGCATTATTTACTTCTTTCAGTGATCGGTTCGTTGACCTGGACTCGCTGTTGATCTGCTTTAATGCTTTATCTAATTTCGTTGTGTCTCCACGAAATTCTATCGTAATTCCTTTGATCTCTCCGGCCATATTCTCACCTCACTTAAAAGAAGTTATCCCAGTCCGCCTGTGTCGCTTTCCGTGTTCCTACGTATCCTTCCAGCTCTGCATCCTCGTCCATATGTGTGTGGTTCCATTCCAGGACGAAATCTACGATCTGTCCGATATCCATCTGTTTCATTCCGTCAAAATCCAGTCCCCGGTCAATCCCTGCGATGATCACATTTTCCAGATTTACAGTTTCGCCTGAATCGGCTCCAGCAGCTTCATCAGGCGCGCTGCGTTTTTTGAGCTGACACTGGACTGCAAAACTGCGCCCAACAACTCCGGAAGTACTACATCCAGTGGAATCATTGGAAATTCTGAAATCCATTTTTCAATTGGTGGTGTATCCGGATTGTGATTCTTTCCCATCGCCCAGATTACCTGAAGAATGGTTGTAACCTCCATTCCGGCAAGCGAAATACACGCTTCCCGAATCTCATCCGGTTCAATTTCCTTGATCCTTTCTGCTGCCGGGCCGCTTGCCTCCATAAACGGTACCGCGATCTGCAGCACTGTATCTAATAGTGGAAGCATATCCTGCAGGATGTCATGCCCAAACTGTGATTTATAAATAAAAAGCCATCCCGCAGAAGTGTCCAGTTCCACGGAATGACTTTCGTCAAACTTTATTGTTTTTATCATTTTTCGTCCC
>OCVV011221013.1_pt1 | contig 14253 bp, 15 predicted proteins | sample 1539721 | NCBI WGS metagenome assembly OCVV01 (sample SAMN02144230, study PRJEB22623) | gut metagenome | biome: sheep rumen | host: Ovis aries | place: New Zealand
TCTAAAAAAATTTTTTTTAGTTATTAGTTTCAATTTTTACCATATTTAATCATTTATTTTTATATTTTACAAAATTTTATTAATTAATTATAATAAATAGTATATTATAATTTAATAAAAACTGAGGATTAACATGGATTTAATAACAATTGTATTGTATTCTATATATTTAATGATTCCTTCATATTTTGCTAATGGTTCTGCCTTAGTATTCGGTGGTGGAACTCCAATAGATTTTGGTAAATATGCTTGGGATAAAAGACGATTAATCGGAGATGGATGTACATGGAGAGGATTAATCGGTGGTGGATTATTGGGTATGATTGTTGGTGGATTACTTGGATTGCTGGCTGATTGGGGTATTGCTTCATCATTATTTAATATTTCTGCATCCCAGATAACATTTGTTTCAGGTAATGTTATTAAAGGATTATTAATTGGATTTTTATTAGGTTTTGGAGCTTTAATAGGGGATGCAGTAGGTAGTTTTCTAAAAAGAAGATTAAATTTTGAAAGAGGAAAACCAGTACCATTACTCGATCAATTAGATTTTGTTGTATTTGCATTATTATTTGTTTCATTAGTAATTAACTTGGATTGGCAAATAATCATATTTATTTTATTTGTAAGTGTATTCTTACATTTGGGTGCAAATATATTTGCATATGCTATAAAAATTAAAGATGTATGGTATTAAATCATACTTTTTTTATTAATATTATTGTATCATCTAATGTATCCAAATACATTTGTATAGCACCGATTGAGGTTAATACATTGCTTGCTTTTTTGCTCATAAATGCATCCAATGAAATCACATTTAATTTTAATTTTTTTGCAGCCTTTTCACATAGGTTACCATTACCTATTGATGTAACTAAAACTGTCTTTATATTAGTTCTTTCAACAACTTCCTTTAGTCCATCATATATTTGGCATATTTGTTTTGTCTCCAGATATTTTGCTAATTTAATTATCTCATCATTTTCAAGTGTGTCTAAATCTGCACATACCAGTCGGGCTAACCTTCTTTTACATGAAATAATATCTTTTTCTTTTCCATCAGGAGTGGGGCAGGTATAATCCTCTTCATTAATATTGCCTAAAATTCTGTGAACATCTGCAGTAATTGAAAAGAATTCACTACTTACTCTAGTATCTTTTTCATATATTGGCACTGAATGTACAATTGACGATAAATTTGTACGTAACATACCAGTATAAATCAATTCTCCTGTTGAAAGGCGTTCTAAATCACTATGGCCTAAAGCACATTCTTTTTTACTTTTTATTGGGATTATATCTGTTGTTGTAGAACCAATATCCATAAAAATACAGTCTTCTTCAATGTACTTTATTATTTCGGCAGTACCAATCCAGTTTGCTGCAGCGGCGATGAGAGGATTATTTTTTAGTTCATTGTAAGTTTTTAAACCATCAAAAGTTACAAAGAATACTTTTTTATCATTAAATACATTCATAACTTGTTTGGAAATATCTAAAACTCCTTCTTTTTTGCTTAAATATCCATCAGCTAATTCTGCAGTCATAGAAACACATACAACATCAATATCAGGATCATTTTTAATTAATTTTTCCAAATATCTTTGAAGTTGGGTATTTTCTTTCCACATAGGAAAATATCCTCTGTCCTTTTTCATGGAAATTATATTTTTATTTTCTATTTTGATGATTGTGCAATCAGTATTTGCACCACCTATGTCTAAGCCAATAATTTTCATTTATTTTTCACCTGATAAATTCGCCTTGTTTTTTAAAGGTTAATTCAATTTTTTGATTGTTTATCACAAAATTAATCATGTTGTTTGTTAAATTTTGGGAACAATTCTTTTGTAGAACAATATATGGTGTTGTTATCCGTGAATTGATTTCAACAAAAAATATTTTATCTTTTTTAATGATGTAATCAATACCAACAAATCCTTTTAAACCTGGAATTGATTTAATAACTTTTTCTGAAATTTCAATCAGTTTTTTTTCACAAGGATGAATTAATGGAGTTTTACATCCTTTATATTCTATTTTACTATTTTTTAAACTAATTTCCTGTGAATTGACACTTATAAAATGAATGTCTGAAGTATTACATATTAAACTTACACTAACTGATTCTCCGTCTATATATTCCTGAACTAGTATTTCATCTATGTTTTGTTCATTGTATATTTTTTTAATTTTTTCAAATATTTTTTTATTTTCAACAATATAAATTAAATCTGATGATGTTCTATTATCTGGTTTGATTATGAACATATGATTATTAATTTTATCGCATATGATTTCATAGTTTAAATCATCAACACCTAATTTTATTGTATTAATTTTTAATATTTCATCATCTATTTTCTGATAAGTTAAATTTTTACTTGAACAGATATATGAAGCGACACTATCACTACCTATAATATTAACGTTTTTCTTTTCTAAAATTTTAGTGATATTATACTGAATCATATCATCTTCAGGAGCTATGAATAATACATAATCAAATTCTTCAACATGTATATCTAACCATTTTATTAAATCTTCATTAAGATATATTGCTTTTAAGTTAGGATAACTTATTGAATCAATGTTTTTGTTAATCAGATAATAAGTTTCAAAAAAAGAGTTTTTATCCAAATCATCTAATATACTCTTAAGCATATTAAATCCTTCAGATAATAAATTTTCATTCAAACATATGCTTGAATATTCAAAGACAAGTAATTTCATAAAATAACCTATTGAAGTAAGATATCTCCAATTGCCTGGAAATTTACTCCGGCTTCTCTAAATGTTTTGCTGTCGAAAATTGGTTTTGTTGATATAACCAGTTTATTTTTAAATTGTTCTGGTTTTAATTCTTTGTAAGCATCATGATCTGTCATTATAATGATACAATCATTATTCAATGCTTCTTCTAATTCAACAGGTTTCACATTAAATTTTTCAATAATGTCCCTTTTTACAAGAGGATCATGAGCAACTACATTATAATTATCATTTATTAATAATTCAATTAATTTTTTTGAAGGTGTTTCACGTACATCATCCACATTTCCTTTATATGCTATTCCTAAAATGCTTACAGTAGATATTTCTTCTTTAAATTTTGATAATATTTCTAAAACATGTTTTGGCATATCATCATTTATTTTACGTGAATCTGAGATTAATTGTGCAGTTAAACCATATTTTTCAGCAATTTCTATTAAAAAGTATGGATCAACTGGAATACAGTGACCACCTACTCCAGCTCCAGGTGTATGTAAATTTACTCTTGGATGATAATTTGCAGCATTAATAACTTCATTTGCATTCACATTTATTTTTTCACATATTTTTGCTAATTCATTACTAAGTGCAATATTCACATCACGGTAAGTATTTTCCATTAATTTAACCATTTCTGCACTGGTGATATTTTTTACTTTAATTATGTCACCCTGTGTGATGTAAGAATATAATTGTGCGGTTAAATTAGCACTTTTTTCATTAAATCCTCCAATTATTCTGACATTATGTGTCATTTCATAAATGGTATTATGAGGTAAAGCTCTTTCAGGACTATAAGATAAATAAAAATCTTCACCACAAACTAAACCAGATTCTTCAAGAATAGGTTTAATAACATTTAGTCCAGTTTCTGGAGGAACTGTACTTTCTATAATTACTAAATTTCCTTTTTCAAGACCTTTTTTAATGTTTTCACATGCAGAAATCACATAGGTCAAATCTGCCTTTTTGTTTTCAAAAATAGGTGTAGGAACTATGACAAGTATAATATCTGATGTTTTAGCAACATATTCTAAATTAGTAGTGGCTGTCAGGTAATTGTTTTTAACAGCTTCTTTAACTAAATCATTAAGACCTGGTTCTTCAAAATTACAAATACCCTGATTAATATTATGCACAGTATTTTCATTAATGTCTCCACCTAAAACATGGAGATTATTATTAGCTAATATTGCAGCAGTTGGTAATCCTATATGTCCTAAACCAAATATTCCTATCTGTTTATCGTCAAAGTTCATTAAAATCATTTCCTATTCTAATTTTTCTTTAAATTTTTTAACTATGATTGTTTTATCTTTTAAATTTGTTTTATTTTCAATAAATTCTGGTAAACCATTATAAAATATCTGTTCAATAATACAGTTTCTATTTTTCTTCTCAAACTCTTCTACACTAATATCCGTATCAATATATTTCATTGAATAACCTTCAAAATCAAATATTGTATTTGATGATTTGATTTTCAGAGAGTCATTTTTAAAAGTTTCATGAATAATGGAACAAATTTTAGTTGAACTATCCCCATTACCATAAGGATTTATAGCATTTACCATTTTCTCATAAACTTCTTTATTATTTAATATTCTTTCTATATTGCTTTTAATATCTTTTTCTTTTGTTCCAGCTAATATGTTTCCCCCAGCAGTAACAGTTTCCGGTCGTTCTGTATTATATCTTAATGTTACACAGGGGATGTTCAGAGTTATTGATTCTTCTTGTATCCCACCAGAATCGGTAAGCACTAAGGAACTCCTTGATAACAGATATAAAAAATCCAAGTAACCTAATGGTTTAGTAATCTGGATATGTGATGCTCCTAAAATATCATCGTAAAGATTATTCTCGATTAATGATTTTTTTGTATGTGGATGAAGTGGAAATACAATATTATATTTTATATTAAGTAAACTTTTTACAATATTTCTAAGTCGTTCAGGATTATCAACATTTTCTGCTCTATGTAAAGTTAAAACAATATATTTTTCAAATTTTAATATATTTTTTATGTTACTTTTTTCCATAGCTATTTTTAAATTTCTTTTACATGCATCAACAATAGTATTTCCAGTAACATAAATCATTTGATGATTAATCCCTTCATTCTGTAAATTAATTGCATTTTCTTTTGTCGGAACAAAAAATAAACTTGAACAGTTATCAGCTAAAATTCTATTATTTTCTTCAGGCATGTCTTTATCAAAAGATCTAAGTCCTGCTTCAACGTGACCTACCGGAATTTTAAGTTTATTTGCTGCTAGTGCACCCGCTAAAACTGCATTTGTATCTCCTTGAACTAGTACGATATCAACTTTTTCATCTATTAGGATTTTTTCCAGCTCTGAAATAATAATGCTTATCTGTTTTATTGCAGTATTGGAACCAATACCAATGTTATACTTAGGTAAAGGTAATTTCAAATCAATGAAAAATTGTTTAGACATTTCATCATCAAAATGTTGTCCCGTGTGGATAATTATACATTCATTCTCACTATTAGAAATCTCATCAATTATCGAAGACATTTTAATAATTTCAGGTCTAGTACCTAATACAATTCCAATTTTCATACTATCACTTAATTTCCTCGAAGAATATCAATTATTTTGGCATCCGCATATTTTTCTTGTTCATTTTCCATAAACTGTTTCTGTAATTCTTCAATTAGTTTATTTTTTGGATATTCATAATCCTTGAATTTAATATTTTTATAATTCATATCACTTAATATCAATCCATTAGCAGGGGCAGGTTGTAATCTTATTCTTTCTCTTAATTCAATTGGTTGTAATAGTTTTTCAATGTCCTCTATTTTTAATTCGTCCTTACCCACTAATATTAATGAAGTAACCATCTTTCTAACCATATTCCATAAGAAACTTTCACCTTCAACAGTGAACACCATAAGATTTTCATCTACTTTCATATTCATATCAAAAATTTTTCTATTCGGGTTTTTTTCATGTCTTTTAGAAAAATTTCTAAAATTATGTTCACCTATGAAAAATTTCATAGCTTCATTCATCTTATCAAAATCTAACTCTTCATTTTTAAACGGATTAAATGGTTGTACATATGTATATGTTCTGGATAATGGAAATCTTACTTTAAATCCATATGGAACTTTAGCTTCTCCAATTATTTTAATATCTTTAGGTAATAATCCGTTAAGATAATTTAATCTGATTTCTTCATCAGTAATAAATGATATAACATTTCCTGTTGAATGAACGCCTTTATCTGTTCTTCCGGCAACAGAATAATGTGCTTTCCATGTGTCTTCAATTATTTCTGCTTCAAAAAATGATTTTAACAATTCACCTTCTACAGTCCGGTAATCTGGTTGGCGTTGATATCCATGGAATTTACTTCCTATGTATGCTATTTTCAATGCAACTCTTCTCATTTATTACCAATCTCAATTATTTTTTTATTAATAATAAGTTATGTAAATTATAATTTAAATTATTTTAATTTTTTAAACTTAATATATTTGATTTCACAAATTATTATTTAATCATTTAAAATGAGTTGATTCAATGATTATTGTACCAGCAGTTGATTTAAAAAATGGAAAATGTGTTCAGTTAGTTCAGGGAGAACCTGGAACTGAACAGGTAATAATTGATAATCCGGATGAAGTAGCAACACAATGGGTTACAAAAGGTGCTAAAAGATTACATATAGTAGATTTGGATGGTGCTTTGGGTAGTGGTGAAAATTTAAACATTGTTAAGAAAATTATTGATAATGTGCAAGTTCCAATACAAATGGGTGGTGGAATAAGGACAGTAGATGATGCAAAAAGATTATTGGATGCAGGAATTTCCACTATAATTATTGGTACTATGGCAATTAAAAATCCGGAATCTATAGAAGAATTATCCAAAGAATATGGTTCTGAAAGAATTTGTGTTTCTTTAGATAGTAAAAACAATAAAGTTGTCACACATGGATGGACAGAATTTACAGATAAATCGCCCGTTGAATATGCAAAAATATTTGAAGAAAAAGGAGCAGGCTCTATTTTATTTACCAATGTTGATGTTGAAGGTTTATTGAAGGGTATTAATCTAAATCCGGTTAAAGAGCTTTTATCTAATTTAAATATTCCAATAATCTATTCTGGGGGAATAACTTCCATTGATGATTTGAAAGTTTTATATGATTTGGGAGTAGAATATGTTGTGATAGGTTCTGCATTATATAAGGGAATAATAAACTTTGAAGACACTCTCCAATTTCAAGAATGAGGAGTTGATATTATTAAAGTAATGGCTTCAGGAACATTTGATATAATTCATCCGGGACATGCCTTTTATTTGGAAGAAGCAAAAAAGTTAGGTGGTGTTGATGCAGAATTATTTGTTGTCATAGCTACTGATAAAACTGTTGAAAAACATAAAAGAATACCTATTATGAATCAAGAACAACGTGCTGAAATGATTTCTAAAATTAAAGGTGTTGATGAAGTATATATTGGTGATGAAACAGATCCTTTTAAAATAGTTAAAGAAAAAAAGCCAGATATAATCGCAATTGGTCCTGATCAAAAATTTTCACCAGATAAATTACAGAAAAAATTAGAAAGCATAGGTATTTTTTGTCAAGTTGTAAAAATATCAGATTATAAAAAGTTTGAATTGGATAGTTCCTGTAAAATTATTAAAAAAATCAAAAAAACTCATTTTGATGAAAAAGTTTTTGAAAATTGTGAATAATTCAATAATTTAATATAATATATTAAATAGATATATACATAATATAAATTTATGATAGTTAAGGAGATATCTTCATGGTAGCAAAAAAATATTACGATTTATTACAAAAAGTAACTGAAATTATGGATGAAAAAGGAAGAGGTATCGATGAAAAAGAAAAAAGCGGAATTATTTACATTCGTAATGAACCTGAATATTACACTATCGGTACCCGTTATTATGATGAAGAAATAGCACAATACTTAGACGAAAATGTTGATGATTGGACTGGTGAAGAATCTACTCTTAAAAAGAAATCTAAAAAACGTTCCAAAAAACAAGATAAAATTGAAGAAATCTATTACTTATGGAAATTACATTTACCACAATAGATTATTCTCTTTTTTCTATATATCCTTTTTTTTAATAATATTTTACAAAATTATTTTAATAATGTCTTTCGAATCTATTTTTAAGAATCCATATTTGGTTTAGGGGTCTCTATTCAATGTTAGATGAAATTTATAATAAAGCGTTAGATAATGAAATTACTGCAGATATAGCTAATGATTTAATAAATAATGCAAATACATTTCAATTATTGGATACTGCAGATAATTTAAGAAAAGAAATAAATGGTGATGTGGTAACATATGTTGTTAATAAAGCAATAGATATCACAGATCACTGTATGATAGGGTGTAAATTTTGTTCATTCAGAAATCATGAGAATTATTGGATGACCAATGAGGAAATTTTGGACAGTATTGCTCAGGCAAAATCTTTTGGTGCAACAGAAATTTGTTTATTTGGTGGAATAACTGAAGAAATGACTGTTGATTATTACTGTGATTTAATAAAGCAGATTAAAGATAATTATGATATTTGTTTACATGCATTATCTCCTGCAGAAGTTTTTCAGACTGCAAAAAATTCTGGTATAACTACTTATGAAACATTAAAACAATTAAAAGAAGTAGGTATGGATACTTTAACAGGGGCTTCTGCAGAAATTTTGGTAGATTCTGTAAGAGAAAAAATATGTCCAAAAAAATTAAAAACACAAGAATGGGTTAATGTAATAAAAGAAGCTCATCAATTAGGTATTAAATCAACATCAACTATGATGTATGGTACTGTAGAAACATGGGAAGATAGAATCAATCATTTATTCTTGCTTAAAGAAATTCAAGAAGAAACTGGAGGATTCACTGAATTTGTACCTATGACATTCTTAGGTGAAAATAATGAATTGGGAAAAATATCTAATGGTGCAACAGGGATGGATGATTTAAAGCTTCATGCAATTTCTAGAATCATTCTTGGAAAAACTATTCCAAATATACAAGTTTCTTGGTTGAAACTAAATCTTAGAATGACTCAAGTTGCTCTAAATTGTGGTGCTAATGATATTGGGGGAACTATGTTTGAAGATAAAATATCATCTGCTGCCGGTGGTGGCTTTGGAGGATATTTGTCTGTAGAAAAAATACATCAATTTATTAATGATATGGGTAGGATACCTCAAGAACGTAGTACAATATATGAATACTTATAATTTAATCTTTTTCTTTTTTTTCTCTGATTTTTGTAAGTATTCTGCTTTAAAATAAAAAAAATTAAAAAAAGTAGGGTGAAGAGATTTTATAATTGTTTGTTGAGCATTTTTGTTTTTTCTTGTGATGTTAATTGTTCAACAATCTCTTCTGGTTTTCCATGGTCTAATAATTTACCATCACGCATTAATGCTGCAGTGTCACAACATTCAAGTACAAAGTCCATATCGTGTGAAATGATTACAAAAGTTTGGTCTAATTCTTCACGAGCATTTAATATTGATTCAGTTACATGTCTTCTTGTTATAGGATCCATAGTACCTGTTGGTTCATCTAAAATTACAATATTTGGCTCTTTTATTAATACTTGTGCTATTGCAACACGGTGTCTTTCTCCTCCACTCATCTGATCAGGATATTTTTCAAGTAAAGAAGCAGCTTCTTCTTCTTTAAATCCTACAGCAGTTAAAACATGTAATGATTTCATTTTAGCAAATTCTAAAGGTAAGTCTAAACTAATAGCGTCGGTTAAGTTACCTAGTATTGTTTTATATGGGTATAAACTGAAATCTTGGTGTAATAATCCTATGTGTGGTGTTACACGTCCTCTATGTTGAGGTCCTTTTTTGGAAATATCAATCCATTCTTCACCTAACCTTACTTCGATTTCTCCATCACTAGGTTCAACGAGTCCTGCAATGAGTTTTGATAATGTGGTTTTTCCTGCACCACTTAAACCTACAATACTTGCAATTTCTCCTTCATTAATTGTAAGGGTAACTCCATCTACAGATTTTACCACTCCACGGCTAACTGAGAAATAATATTTTTTCAAGTCAACCATTTTAATTAGTGGGTCACCAATTGTTACTGCTTCATGTTTTTTAGGTAAAGGAATTTCTTCAACAAATTTTTCAACAATTCCTTCAGGTTCTCCATCTTCTACAATTTCTCCATTTTCTAACCATATTACTCTGTCTGATAAATCTTTAATAACTTCTGGCCAGTGGGAGTTAATAATCATTGTTATTTTTTTATCTTTAACGCCGTTTAATAACGCTTTATGAATAACTTTAGCTGTTTTTGGATCTAATGTACCTGTAGGTTCATCTGCTAAAAATAACATTGGGTTTTTAGCCAACTGTCTTGCCAATACAATTCTTTGTTTTTCTCCACCACTTAAATCACGTGCAACGTGGGTGGTTCTATGTTCCATTCTTGTAATTTTAAGTAAGTTTATGGCTTTATTAATATTATCTGGGTCTCTTTGATTTTCAAAAGACTGCATAATATTTTCAATAACAGTTTTTTCTTCGTATAAAGCGAATGTTCTTTGTAACATGATGGAAATTCTTCTTTTTATAGCTGCAAATTCAGCACGTGAACTTTTCCATAAATTAATATCTTTTGTTTCGAATTTTCCACCACAGGAACATGGTGTATTTGCTTTTGATGGAGCTTCGATACGTTCACATTTTGGACATTCTGCAATGTGATAAATTACTTCTCCTTCATCCGGAGCGTATTCTGGTATACCTCTTAACATATTTAATAATACAGATTTACCTGATCCACTTCTTCCGAGTACACCAAGTACTTCTCCTTCATTAATGTCTATGCTAAGATTTTTTAACACAGGTTCATTATCAAAATTCTTTGTAACATTTTTAACTTCTATAAAACTCATTAATTACACCTAAATAAGTAGTTTTAATGATAAATTATTTCGACTTATATGTTTTAAAATATCTAAAATTATTTTAATTCAATATTATATGTAACTACTTTCTTTTTAATTTATATTATATCTTTTGAAATATAATTTGTCATTATTTATCATAACATTTTTATTATATTACTAATAAAGATATATTCATAAATATTTTAAGCACCAATAATAATTCATACTCTATTAATTACGGTTAAAGGTGATGTGATTGTTAACTTCAGTTCAAAAAGAGATATTACAGAGTTTAATTAATTTATATAGAAAATCAAAATGTACTTCTGTTAAATGTGAAAGTATAGCAGATTTAATGGGTCGTAATTCAGGTACCATCCGAAACCAGATGCAATCATTACGTAGTTTAGGTTTGGTACAGGGAGTTCCAGGTCCACGTGGTGGTTATAAACCTACTTTAGAAGCATATCATACTTTAAATATTGAAAATGATCCATGTGAAATACATGTGCCTATACATGTTAATGATGAATTAATGTCGGATGTTTCAGTAAATAAAATTGAATTCACCAATATTATCAGGCCTGGTGCTTGTGAAGCTACAATAACCGTTTTAGGTGATATTAAACAATTGGATTTGGATAATCAAATAAAAATTGGTCCAACACCTGTAAATAACTTAACATTACTTGGAACAATAATAGGTAGGGACGATGTGGACAATGCGTTACTTATCAAAACTGAGGGTATATTTAGTATTCCAACAGTTCAAGTCAAAGAATTAGCTACTCCTATGACTTGTTCTGTAAGTTGTGATTTATCTCTTAAAGAAGTTAGTCAAATTATGATTGAAAACAATATTGAAGGTGTTCCTGTAATAGTTGATGGTGAAATAAAAGGTATTGTCAAGTATTCTGATATTATAAAAACGGTATCTGAAGGTAATTTTGATGCTAAAGTAATAGATTTCATGGATGATCATGTTTCCATCGCTAAGGAAACAAATACTTTGATTCATACTATGGATACCTTATATCATAAGAATGATTATATGTTAATATTATTGGATGAAGAAGATAACATTTCGGGTATTGTTACGGTTAAGGATATACTAAATAGATTAGTTAGTTTTACTGGCTAATTTTTTTAATACTATTTTTTTTATAACAATTTTATTTTTTTGAGGATTTTTTTTATGAAAGTTAAACATTTAAATATTACAAATAATATGTCAATTGCAGATTTTATGAAACAATTGGATGAATCTGGTGTTTTAGGTGCTGGAAGAATATCTCATGCCACAAATTTACTGGCTGATTCAATTAAAGATGAAGATACAAAAATATTTCTAAGTTTAGCAGGACCAATGATTCCTGGAGGGTTAAGGAAAGTAGTTAGGGACTTAGTATATAATGGTTATGTGGATTTGATAATTTCTAGTGGTGCAAATTTAACTCATGATTTAGTAGAATCTTTTGGTGGAAATCATTACATGAGTACCGGAGATGATGATGAAACTTTACAAGATAATGGAATAGGTAGAATAGCTGATATTTACACTAAAGCAGATGATTTTGAAGTATTTGAAGAAGAAATACATAAAATTTTCGAACAAATAAATGAGAAATATGATAAAATTTCTATACAAAAATTTATTTATGAAATAGGTATGTTAATTGAAGATGAAGAATCATTTATTGCAACAGCTGCTAGAAAAAATGTCCCTATATTTGCTCCGGGATTAATTGATTGTATGATTGGTCTGCAATTATGGATATATTGTCAAGATCATGATTTTACTATAAGTGCAGTTGAAGATATGGCTTACCTGTCTGATTTTGTATATAATTCTAAAAAAGTTACTGCATGCATGTTAGGTGGTGGGCTTCCTAAACATTATACTTTGGCTTCCAATATATTAACGGGAGGTATTGATGCAGGAATACAAATAACCTTGGATCGTAGTGAAGGAGGTAGTTTGAGTGGGGCACCTCTTGAAGAAGCTAAATCATGGGCTAAAGCAAAAAAAGGTTCTAATTTAGTAACAGTAGTAGGTGATGCTACAGTATTGTTCCCGTTAATCGTTGCAGGAGCATTGGATAAAATTAATTAGGTTTTAATATGATATTAGATGCGATATGTTTTGCATTGTCAGGATATTTTATGAAAGTTTCTGACGATTTTAATGATGAAAAGCAAAATGTGCCTTTAGCAATTGTAACAGGAATATTATGTGTGTTTTTTACATTGTTGGTTTCATCATATAATGGGGATGCCGCTTGTATTTTCTTAAGTATATTGGTAGGAACAGCATTAGCTTTCAAAGTGGATAGTACCAATCATATCTTATCTGCAATACTCTTCATAATATTGTTGTATATTGTAGGTTTTCCACATTTTAGTTGGTTATGTTTAATTTTATGTACAATTGCAGCATATCTTGATGAGAAAGGTAATGATTATGTTGATAAAAAAGAAGAAAATTTTGTAAAATTAAATAAAATAGATTTGTTACTTAAATACCGGTATATTATGAAAATCACCATTTTTGTATTAAGTTTATTAACTTTAATAAAGATACTCATTCCAAATACATTTTTAGATGGTTTTTTGTTCTTTGAACCTGTAACTATAATTTATTTTTATTTATATGATTTAAGTTATGAATTTTCAGAAGAATTAACTAATAGATTCAATGATTTCTTTCAAAGATTCTTGAGGATTTTCTGAATTATAAATGCTTCTACCTATTATTGCAGCATCAGCATATTTTAACGTATCTTTTGCTTTTCCTCCCTGAAAACCAACTCCTGGGGAAATAATGAATGATTTTTCTCCAACAATCTCTCTTATTTTTTTCAAACGATTTAATTTTGTTGCAGGAGCTACATAATTTGTTATACCTAATTCGACACCCATTTCTGCAATGTCTAAAGAAACTGGTTTTAAAAATTTTTCAGCACCTGGATGTGACATTTCAGTAAGCAAAAATATCTCTTTTCCTAAACTTTCTGCTGTTTCTTTGCATGCTGTAACGCTATCTTCTCCTGTAAAACCATGTACTATAATAGAATCTGCACCATAATTTAAAGTATTTCTAACAATTTTTTCATTTGTTGCATCAATGTCAGCGACTTTAAAATCAGCAATTATATTAACATTAAAATTTTCTTTAATATCAGTAATTATTTGAGGGCCTAAAGCTAATGTTATGGGATATCCTATTTTTATAGTATCTAAATACTTTGTGGTTTCTTCTAGGATGGAATATGCTTTTTCTTTTTCTTCTACATCCAAAGCTAAGATTATCTGATTTTTAACTTTCATAATTATATTATATTTTTTTTATTTAATTATTGTGGTGATGATTTTTCAGTAATCATAAAACTGATTTTTTTATGGATATTATAATTATTAAGAATATTTTACTGTAATGATTTCTATAAATTATGTTTTTAATTACATTTTTAATAAAAATCATTTATTATCTTTTTATATGATGATTTAAAATATGTATATT
>OCVV012878784.1_pt1 | contig 14252 bp, 9 predicted proteins | sample 1539721 | NCBI WGS metagenome assembly OCVV01 (sample SAMN02144230, study PRJEB22623) | gut metagenome | biome: sheep rumen | host: Ovis aries | place: New Zealand
GAACGTGGACATATTCTCGGAGGGGTATGACTGCCCCGAAGTGGAGTTCATCCAGTTGGCACGTCCCACGTTGTCGCTGTCGAAATATCTGCAGCAGGTGGGGCGCGGCATGCGTGTGTCGGCAGGAAAGCCTCATGTCCTTATTATTGATAATGTGGGGTTGTATCAGACCTTCGGACTGCCAACCGACGAAAGAGACTGGAAGGCCATGTTTCTGGGCAAAGAAATGGGCAAAGGAGACATGTACCTTTCTCGTTATGTGGTGATTGACGATGAGGAAGCGGCTTCTGTGTCCCTGCAGCGAGAACTGGTGAATCTGGAGATGGTGCGCATCAAGAGTGGGGGGATGAAACGTTCTGGGCTGGAGGTCTTCCTGAAAGAAGGACTCTACGGCGTGATGCAAAACGGCAGGGTCACTTGTCCGGCACGTTTCAGCCGGATAGAGCGACTGGAGAAGGCAAGCGGTTTCTTTGCCTTAGGCACCTACATGAAAGCGCATCAGCACGAACGAGGGAGGTTGATGGATGTGACCACTGTCATTGACAGGCGTGGACGAGACTTGCACGTCACACTCTATGGTCAGGTGAGGTGGACAGGGGATTACTTTGTCGGTCGGAGCCTCATAGGCAACCACTGCGAGGTGAGTTGCTGGGATCCCGTGGGCAACTCCTACTATGAAGACATGGAGCCAGAGTTCCAGACGGTAGGAGGTGTCGAGGTGGCTCTTGCTCATGAACACGACAATTGGTATGCCTATTGCCTCAAACTGCGCTGCAGCACGGGCAACGTAAGTCCCCGATTCGACCTACAAGAGATGTTTTACAACCGTTGGATTCTCATTGCCCGCAACTATCTGGTGGTGAAGGGCGACCACAACCATGCCTACAAAATCTGCGGCTATCTGAACGACACGGTGCTGGTGCAGAACGAAAACAACTATGGCTATCTACAGTTTTTCCTCGACGGGAAGAAGGGGGCATACTTTCCCCGAATGCCTCAAGGCTACACTCCTGTGCTGGTGCCGAGCCGACTGAAACTGCAAAGAGCAACAACAGACTAAGGAATAACTCCTGAAGCGTGGTCGTCGAGTGCGATTCAGCGCAGTCGTCGAGCGCGGTCAATCGCAGTCGTCGAGTGCGGCTGAGAGGCTGTGGAAGGAATACAGAAAGAGGTCCCCTGCAAGTTGGTCAAGAACTTGCAGGGGACCTCTTTCTGTAGAACCCTATTGGAAGGAGCAGATGTTATTGGGCTGATTGACCCAGCAGTTGGAGCATCACCTCGGCATAGTTGCGGCCAATCATGCGGTAGCCTTCGGCTGTGAAGTGAAGGCCGTCGGCTGCACCGGGGCAGTCGGCAGAAGAGACAACATGGGCGGTGGGGATGGTGGATGGGGTGTCGGCAATGACACCGTTGTGGAGCCAACAGATGCCCCCCTTGGGCTGGGAGAGGAGTTCGCCAATGAGGAGTGGCACGTCTTCAGCCTTGAGATTCAGTTCCTTCAGCATGCGGGTATAGACCAGATTGACTCGTTCTGGCCAGTCTTTCTGACCGTTGTTGGTACACCCTTGGTGAAGGAGAATACCTTTGATGACACCCACCTTCTGGGCCTTCTTGGCCATGTCGATGAGGACTCGGTAGGGGTTGTTGCCGTACTCCTTGCAGAAACCTTGCAGCCAGTTGGGCGACTGGGCGATGTAGGCTGCACACTTGTCTTCGTCGAAGAGGTCGATGGAGCATCCGCCCACAGCCACGTTGATGACACCCACCTTCACGTTCTCAGGCAGACGCTCCACCATCGTGCGGCCGAAATAGTCGGCGGGGGTGAGTCCTGTGTGGTCGCGGCAAAGCGGAGGATAGGCTACATACCAGTCGCCCTTCACACGACCCGAAGTGGGCATATCGACTGGCGACATCATGAGGAAACGCGGGCTGACATTCTCATAGTCCTGCGACTCAATGCGCGCATTGCCCTCCATGTTTGACTGTCCGAAACAGAGGTAGATGTGGAAGTTGGGGTCGAACTGGGTGGGCTGTTCTATGGCACCTCCCTCACGCTTGGCTGATGCCTGAGATTGCGATGTCCCTAATTCTTTCACTTCGGAGAGGCGGAAACGCTTGCAGAAGTTCCAGATTTCCAAGGCATTTCCAGCGGCAGGGCAGTGGCCTCCGTCGCGATAGGAATAGAGTTCCACCACACTACCGTTCTGGTCGCTGCTCCACACTTCTTTCTCGCCTGTGAAGTCACCGCCCGTGCGGTAGTTGTCCAGTTTGATGTAGGTGGTGAACTGGTTCATCTTGGCCATATTTTCCACATATTCATGAATTTTGTATTGTTCGTACTTGAACACATCGTCGGCGTATGCATGACAATGGATGAGGTTGACGGCCTTCTTGCAGCGAGTCCAGGGCTGCTCGGTGAACTGCACACCGCTGGTGGGGGCAAAGGCGGCAATCTTGTCCTGCACCTTGTCCATGCAGTGATACATGAGCATGGAACCCATCGAGAAGCCGGACCAATACACGCGGTCGCGGTCGATGCCATGGCGGGCAGCCATCTCGTCGATGGTCTGCAGCACAAAGTCTTGGTCTTTCGTGCCGCCAATGTCCCATGTGTTGCCGTCGCTGCGCAGATAGGCAATGACGAACTTGGCTGTGTCGATGAGCGCACAGAACTGGTCGTTTTCATACTGATATTCAGGGTTCTGATTCATGCCGTGCGTAACAATCATGAGGGGCATGTTCTTGGCAGCCTTGTCGGGAGTGAAGACCACCATATTGCGCGATTGCTGATTGACGACGATGTCAACGCTCTCCTTCTTATAGGCGTTGGCAAAAAGAGACACCATCAGGAAGATGGCAAGATAAATAGGTTTGAGTTTCATAATCTTTGAATAAGTAATTGTGTACAAAAGTACGCGGAATGCCCCATTCGTGTTTTCTTCTCTGTTTCATTTATTTGCCGCCATGTCACATTTCTTGCAGTCGGAGACTCATTTTCAGGTCTGTAGTGTCTTTTTTCGGGGGCATATTGTTGGTTTTTCTGCAAGAAAAGACTACCTTTGTCCAAAAATACTTTACCTCATAAAAAGACACCTATGAAAAGAATATGCTATGTGGTGGCGATGGTGGCTGAAGCCCAGCCCTTCATCGAGCGCTACCATATCCAAGAAGTGAAAGACTTTTTCGCTCCCCTGCCCTGCCTGCTCTACGAGGGCGAGGTGGATGGCGTGACGCTCAATGTGGTGCTGAACGGACAGGAACACGGCAGCGACCTTGTGGGCTGCGAGGCAGCAACGGTGGCCACGCTGAGTGCCATCCAGTGTCTGCATCCCGACATCATCATCAACTCGGGCACCTGCGGCGGTTTCCGTGCCAAGGGAGCCGAGATAGCCAAGGTGTATATCGGCAACGGCGTGATGTTCCACGACCGCCGTGTGCCAGGCGACGACGCATGGGCCACCCAGAGCCTGGGCAACTACCCCGTGTGGGATGGCAGCGAAAGGCTGGCAAAGACGTTAGGATATGAGATGGGGAAGGTGACCACTGGCTCTTCGCTCGACATGCAGCCCTGCGACTTCGAAATCATCCAGCAGCATGGAGGCCAACTGAAAGACATGGAGGGAGCAGCCGTGGGCTTTGTCTGCTCACTGTTCCAAGTGCCCATCCTCTATGTCAAGTCCGTCACCGACCTGTGCGACAGCGGTGCCGAAACTTTCGAGGAATTTTCGCGCAATCTGCACCAAGCATGCGATGCTCTGAAAGTGGCAAACGAAAGAGTGATTGATTACCTGAAAGGGCAAATGAACTAAGTTTAATCTTTTTTAACTTTTCGCCACCGACCGCACTCTAATATTTTTCATACATTTGCACATAATAGTCCAAGGTGCGTCATCGGAAGAGCATCTGCATGTTCGTATGCTCGTGTGCTGCTGATGATGTATTGCTGATATTGAAAGACTTTCATCATAGACAATGACAGACATCATACTTTCCAGTTTCATTAGCCTGTTTGCCCTGTTGGGCAAGGAGGAGAATGTGGATGAAAAGCAGGCCAAGGCGATGCTTATCAGTTATCTGCGTCACCACTTGGGCATCAGAAACACTGATGCTTACGTCACATTGTATGACGACATGAGGATGACCTACGAGATGGCCGACAATCTCAACACTGCCGAGGTCGTCGGTTCCATCTGCACCAACCTGTATGGGAAAATACGGGCCAGAGACGGTGCCTTCCTGCTGCTGCGTCTGATGGAGTTTGGACACAGCGAGCAGAAGGCACACCACATTTTCCGCATCATCGCTGAGAAGTTCCAACTGGAAGAGGATGTGTTTGAGGACTTTGTTGACTTCGTGACGGGGAAAGAGACCGACCGCGTGATGCTGCACAAGCAGGAAGGATGGGACGGAGTGCTGAAGACACTGCTGACCAAGCACGGAACACTGATTTTCACCTATATAGGAAAAGACAACATCCTGCTCAACGACATTCCCGTACTGTCTGGCTCCTACCAGATTCTGATTCAGAGCAGTGTGCTGAAAAGACAGAACGGCAAGCCTATTTACTACTCTTCTATCATCGAGGCTTACCAAAAGAAGAAGGGAATGATAGACAGCGTCCACGAGACGGTGGAGTTTTGCGGACGAGACATCAACTTCCGTTTTCCCCATAGCGACAACGGCATGCACGACCTGAGTTTCACGCTGAAGAGCGGCGAACTGCTGGCCGTCATGGGAGGTTCTGGCACAGGAAAATCCACCCTGCTTTCGCTTCTCAACGGCAACATAAGGCCACAGGAAGGACACGTCACCATCAACGGACACGACATTGCCGAACCCGAAGCCAAACAACTCATCGGTTTTGTGCCACAAGACGACCTGCTGATAGAGGAACTCACGGTCTATCAGAACCTTTGGTTCACCGCCAAACTCTGCTTCGACGGCATGGCAGACGAAGAACTGGACAAGCGGGTGATGAAAACCCTGAAGGACTTGGGGCTGGACGCGGTGAAAGACCTGAAAGTAGGTTCACCCATCCATAAATACATCTCAGGAGGTCAGCGCAAACGACTCAACATCGCGCTGGAACTGATACGTGAGCCTGCCGTACTCTTCCTCGATGAGCCCACCTCCGGACTCTCTTCGTCCGACACCGAGAAAGTCATCAACCTGCTGAAAGAGCAGACCTACAAGGGGAAACTCATCGTGGTGAACATCCACCAGCCATCGAGCGACGTCTATCAACTCTTCGACCGGCTGTGGCTGTTGGACAGAGGCGGCTATCCCGTTTATGACGGCAATCCCATCGATGCCATCACCTACTTCAAAGAAGCAGCCAACTATGCCGATGCCGAGACCAGTGCCTGTCCCACTTGCGGAAACGTGAACCCCGAAATCGTGCTGAACATCATCGACGAACGGTCGTTGAACCACAGTGGAGAAATCTCCGACGAGCGCAAGACATCGCCACAGGAATGGCATCAACTGTATCTCGAACGCAGGAAGGAACTGCCCACCCCATCGGTCAGCACCGTTCCCCCATCCGACCAGAAGCGCCCCAACGCGCTGAAGCAGTTCGCCATCTTCCTGCAGCGCAACATAAAGACAAAAATCACCAACCTCCAATACCTGTGCATCACCCTCCTGGAAGCACCCGTACTGGCCGTCGTGTGCGCCCTGCTCACACGCTATGCTCCCCCCGAAGGCTACAGTGTGATGGACAACAAGAACCTGGTCAGTTACTTCTTCATGGCCGTCATCGTTGCCACCTTCATCGGCATGAGCGGCAGTGCAGAAGAAATCATCAAAGACCGCGCCTTGCTGAGACGGGAGAAGTTTCTCCACCTGTCCTACAGCAGTTACATCTGGTCGAAAATCATCTACATGGCAGGCGTGTCACTCATACAGACCCTCCTGTTCATCCTTATCGGCAACTCCATCATGGGGCTGGAAGGACTCTTCGGAGTCTGGTGGCTCATCCTCTTTGTCACCGCCCTATTGTCCAACCTCATCGGACTGCTCCTGTCGCAATGCCTCAGTTCGGTAGTGGCTATCTACATCAGCATCCCCATGCTCCTCATCCCGCAAATCCTCCTCTGCGGACTGGTGGTGAACTTTTCCGACCTCACTCCCAAGAGCACGACGGGCAACGTGCCAGCCATCGGCAATGTCATCCCCTCGCGCTGGGCCTACGAAGCCTTGGCCGTGACGGCGTTCACCGACAACGAGTATGAGAAGGACCTCTTCGAGACCGAACGGAAGAAATACGAGAACCTCTACTACAACTCCGTGCTGCTCTACGAGTTGCAGTCACAGTTAGAGACGATGAAAGACGAGCAGACACGCGGCAAGGACGTGAAGCCAGAACACATGGAGGTGATACACACCAATCTGCCGCTGGTGAGCGAATACTGCGGCATGGAACCCTACCAAGGCGACAACTCCTACAGTTCGCTTCGCCAATACATGAAGGATGCCGAGCAGCGGCTCACCAAACAGGGCAACAAGGTGACCCTCAAGTCTGATGCCCTGATGGCCGACAAGATACGCCAGATGGGCAAAGACGGAGTGCTCGACCTGAAGCGCAGGTGCTACAACCTGAAGTTGAAAGACTGCGTGACGGGTGCCGACCAGCGTAAAGTCATCGACATCGTCGATAGCCACATCGTGCCCCGCTCCGGCCTCATCTACCTGACCCCTCGCAGCCATTGGGGACACGCCCCATTCTACAGTTGCGAGAAGATACTGGGCACTTGGCACATCAAGACACTCTGGTTCAACCTTGCCGTCATGGGGCTCATGTGCGTCATCATGGCCCTTTTCCTGTTCACCGACTATCCAGGACGCTACACCAGAAAGGAAACCTACTGACCCTCCACACAGGCTCGGCAGGCATCCCGGCATCACACATATATTATAATAAAAAACATATCAACAATTAATCATAAACCAATAAAAAACTTTCACAAAATGAAGAAATTATCCATTTTCGCTGTAACTCTTGCAGCCGTTGCCTTTGCAGCATGCACAGGAAACAAAACTCAGAACGAACAGGAAGGCACCGACTCCGTCAAGGCTTTCGAACAGGAGCAGATTGAAGAGAACATCAAGGTGCAGATTGACAGCCTTGCCGTTGAATTTGGCAAACTCAAGTCTGTGCCCATTCTGAAAGACCAGAACGGCAGCGTGGTCCTCTCCGACGAAGAGAAGCAAGTGAAGCCCGACTATCTGCTCAGCCCATCAGCCGCAGAGAACGCCGTCACTCTCGCCGAAAAATACCGCACACTCAGCGCCCTCTCTGTTGACAAGCAGATTGCACTTGCTTACGACATGCCCACCGACGAATATGATGAAGCCATCGCCAAGTTGAGTGCCGACATCAACGACCCCTCTTTCAAGGTGTTGGACGATGTAAGTTCTGCTTTCGAAGCCTCATCTAAACTCTACGATGCCATGGAAGAGAACGGTCGCATCAACTACTTCTGGCAGATGTCAGCCGCTGCACTCGTCGAGCAACTTTACGTGACCACTCAGAACACCGACAAGTTCATCTCTGCCTTCGATGACAGCACCGCTGAGAGCATCACGTTCCGCATCATTCTGCTTCAGGATGCCATCGAACGCCTCTCTGCCTACGACCCAGACCTCAAGCCCATCAGCGATGCCATCGAACCCCTCAAGGTACTCAATGCCATCACGGTTGACCAACTCAAGTCTCAACTCGAGGAGATGAAGGAGCAGATTACGGCATCGCGCCAGCAACTCTTCAAGTAATTCGGTCCAGACCTTTATATCAGGCAGTTAAGCCTGTCCATCATAGATAGATGAAACGAATGGCACGGATTCCAGCGTTGGAATCCGTGCCATTCGTTTCATTCGTTATGTAAATTCCGATTCTTCTGAATAATACCGACTCACTCGTTCGGGTTCTCCTCCTCCAGCGAGTGGAACGACGAGCCATCAAAGCAGTGGGTGCAAATCTGGCACTTCTCCAGTCCGATAGCCTCCACAATCGTCTCCAGCGTGGAGAACTTGAGGCTGTCCAGGTTGAGGCGGCGGGCTATCTCAGCCACCATCGCCTTATACTCTGGCGAGTTAGTCGTGGCGTATGCCTTGATGCGCTCGGCTGGCACCTCCACGTTCTGTGCCGTCTGGGCATCAGCCAGCATGGTGGCGGTGTTGGAATGTGTCTCCAAGTCCTTGATGACACGACGGGTAATCAGTTCCAGTTCCGACTTCGAAGCCGAGAAGTTGACGAACGGGCAAGCATATATCAGCGGTGGACAGGCTATGCGCATATGCACCTCCTTGGCCCCCAAGTCTTTCAGCACTTTCGTGTTCTCCCTCAGTTGCGTACCTCTCACGATGGAGTCGTCGCAGAAAAGGCAACGCTTGCCTCGGAGCATATCCCTGTTAGGAATAAGTTTCATCTTCGCCACAAGGTTGCGCACCTCCTGGTTTGGCGGCATGAACGAACGTGGCCAAGTCGGCGTGTACTTGCTGATGCCCCGTCTGTAGGGAATCCTGCTGCCGGCACTATAGCCCACGGCCATGCCGATGCCTGAGTCGGGGATGCCACCCACACAATCCACTTCCACATCATCCGTCTCGCCCATCATACGGCCTGTCTCAAAGCGCACATCCTCCACATTCTTCCCTTCGTAGGTAGAAGTGGGGAAGCCATAGTATATCCACAAGAAGGAACAAATCTGCATCTTCTTGTTCGGCTTGCGCAACTGCTCCATTCCGTCGGCCCGCAAGCGCACAATCTCACCCGGACCCACATAGTAGGTTGTTTCGTAACCGAGATTTGCAAAAGCCGTGTCCTCGCTGGTGGCAGCCATCGCGCCTTCCTTCTGGCCAATCACGATGGGGGTGCGTCCCCAGGCATCGCGGGCAGCGATGATGCCGTCTTCGGTCAGCAGCAGCATGGAGCATGAGCCCTTCAGCGTCTTGAACACGTTTTCAATACCATCAACAAAACTTTCACCCTGCACAATCAGCACTCCAATCAACTCTGTCGGGTTAATCTTTCCTGAAGAAAATTCCGACAAGTACATGTTCTCATCCAGCAACTTGTTGGCAATCTCCTCCATGTTGTTGATTTTCGCCACAGTCACGATGGCGAAACGCCCCAAGTGGCTGTTGAACAGCATGGGCTGCGCATCGGTGTCGCTGATGATGCCAATGCCCGCTTCGCCCTCAAACTTAGGCAGTTCCGCCTCAAATCGTGTACGGAAATAAGTACTCTCCAGATTGTGGATGGCGCGGTAAAACCCCTTTTCCTTGCTATAACTCGCCATACCTCCACGACGTGTGCCGAGGTGTGACTGATAATCAGTGCCATAGAAAAGGTCTGCCGCACATTTTTTCATTGATACGGTTCCGAAAAAACCTCCCATAAAACAGTCTTTTGTTGAATTTAGAGTGCAAAGGTACAAAAAAAATCAAAAATCAAGAATGAGGAATGAGGAATTGTTGCTATTTCCAATAAAAAACACAACTAAGATGACAAATAATTCCTCAATCCTACCTCCTTATTCCTAATTTTTCTGTACTTTTGCAATATCAACCAAACAACAAGACCATGAGAAAAAGAGCAGACTACATCCAAAGCATAGAAATCAAGGCTTTGTGGAAAGGCGGCAGGCACGTCACATGGCAACTGCAGCCCGACGTGAACATCCTCAGCGGCATCAACGGTGTGGGCAAGAGCACCATCATCAACCACTCGGTCCACATGCTCGATGCCATCGACAAGGGCGAACTCGTGCCTGGCGATGCCCCGGAGGGCATGCGCATCAGACTCATGCCCGAAGATGCCACCTACATCAAGTTCGACGTCATCCGCTCCTTCGACCGTCCCCTGCTCCACAGCGACCTGCTCGAGAAACTCTCCGACTCGAGGGTGAAAACCGAACTGGACTGGCAGATTTATCGTTTGCAGAAGCGATACCTCGACTATCAGGTCAACATCGGCAACCGCATCATCGAACTCCTCAGCGGCGGCGACCCCGACGAGCAGCAGAAAGCAGCCGAAGTCAGTGCCCCCAAGAAGCAGTTTCAGGACATGATTGACCAACTCTTTGCCGACACCCAAAAGAAGATTGACCGCAAGAGCAACGAGATTCAGTTCATCCAGACCAATCTGGAAGGCTCCACCGAGGTCATCACCCCCTATCAACTCTCCAGCGGCGAAAAGCAGATGCTCGCCATCCTGCTCACCGTGCTGGTGGAAGACCGCGAGCCATACGCCCTTCTGATGGACGAACCTGAAATTTCCCTCCACATCGACTGGCAGCAACGGCTCATCGACCTCATCCGCCAACTCAACCCCAACGCCCAAATCATCCTCTCCACCCACTCCCCCGCCCTCATCATGGACGGCTGGATGGGGAACGTGACCGAAGTGGGAGACATCAGTAATTAAGTGAAAAGTGAAAAATCCAAGTTACTTTTGCAAATGAAAAGCCAACAAGCCGAATGGCAGGTTACTCAAATTTTTCACTTTTAACTTTTAACCTTTAATTTTTAAGACTCATGGCTCGTCATTTGCTGTCCAACCTCTCCTCCGCCTACATCGAGGCCGCCAACCGCCTCCGCCCTCAGACGAAGAAACGGAAGATTGTCGCCTACGTGGAAAGCCACGAAGACATCTTCTTCTGGCGCACGGTGCTCAGCGAGTTTGAGGATGAGCAGACGGCCTTCGAGGTGATGCTCCCCTCGCGCACCAACCTCAACCGAGGCAAGAAAACCGCCATGATGAACCAACTGGGCGAGTCGCTGGGCGGCTACATGATTGCCTGCGTCGATGCCGACCTCGACTACCTGCTGCAAGGCTACACACCTTCCTCGGCCCGCATGCTCCACAACCCCTACATCATCCACACCTACGCCTACTCCATCGAGAGTTTCCAGTGCTACGCACCCTCGCTCCACAACGTCTGTGTGATGGCAACCCTCAATGACCGCGACCTCTTCAACTTCGAGGAATACCTGCGGCAGTATTCCGAAATCATCTACGAACTCTTCATTTGGCTCATCTGGCTCCATCGCAAGGGACGTTTCAACGACTTTCCCCTCACCAACTTCAACAACATCGTGGCCATCGAGCAACTCAACATCCACAAGCCCATCGATGCCCTCGAACGGGTGCGCCGGCAGGTGAACCGCAAACTCGCCTGGCTGCAGCAGCACGTGAAGGATGCCAAAGGCAAACTCACTCCCCTGAAGCAAGAACTCGCCGAACTCGGCTTGCGGAAAGACAACACCTACCTCTTCATCCAGGGCCACCACCTCATGGAGAACGTGGTCGATGCAGCCCTCACCCCCGTCTGCACCCTCTTGAGACGGGAGCGCGAGAAAGAAATCAAGATGCTGGCCAAGGGCAACCAGCAGCAGATGAACAACGAACTGGCCAGTTACTCCCACAGCCAGTTCCAGCCTGCCCAGATGCTGCGCCGCAACACCCAGTTCAAGGACAGCGACCTCTACCAGCGGCTGCGGCAGCACGTCACCCAGTTTCTGGAGAACGAAAAACCACGTTAAGTGCAACGACATACAAATTATAATAGGAACGGCGTACCAATTGCAATTGGTACGCCGTACAATTTGAATGTGCAACGCCGTTGCACGTAGTGTGGACACGGGGCAAGGAACAATGCCCCAAAGCCGTCTCCTATTTCACCTTCACACAAATCAGGTTGGCAGAGCAAGGAGCCACAGAGAGAGTCATCTTCTTCGCCATCTTGATTTCCTTGCCGAAAGGAGCCACAGGCTGGGCGTCGAAGTTATTCTCCACGTCGAGCGACGAGCCGCCGATGGTGGTCATCATGGCCTTAGAGGCGATGCCCTTGAACTTGCTCAGGTCGATGGTGGCAGTCTTGGCCTCGGTGGCGGCATTGATGAGTTTGATGTAGAGTTCACCCTTCTGAGTGTTGAGCACAGCGGAAGTGCCTTGATACTTGTCACCACCCTCAAACTTGGCCACATCGCCATAGTAGTACTGGCCCGAAGAGACGCCGAACATCTGCTGGATGTAGTAACTGCACGTGCGGATGACGCGCTCGTTGTCGAAGTAGATGAGGTCGGGGTTCCACGACTCATGCCCCTTCTTGGCAAAGAGAGGCGCATAACTCGTCATCGTGACCACATCGGCATTGCGCTCCACACCCAGGAGGTAAAGCCCCTCATAGAGAGCATCGGCCAGTTTCTTGTCCTTGGCGGCATACTCGCCCAGATAGACCTTCGTCTTGCGGTCGCGAGGATAGGAGTCGTAGTTCTCTTGGTTGTTGAGGAAGTAGTCGCGCGGCTCATAGTAGTGCTCGTCGAGGATAGGCAGACTGAGAGCCTCGGCCACCTTCCATCCAGCCTCATAGTCGGGGTTGCCCTTGTGAGAGCCAGGACCAGCAGTGCCCACGATGACAATGTCGGGATACTTGGCCGTGATGCGCTCATACATATACTTGAAACGCTCCTCAAACTCGGGGGTGATTTTCTCCTCGTTGCCGATGCCCAGATACTTCAGGCCGAAAGGCTTGGGGTGTCCCTGCTCAGCGCGCTTCTTGCCCCAGGGAGTGGTCACGTCGCCATTGGCCCACTCGATGAGGTCGAGCGCATCCTGCGTCCACTGGTCCATATCTTCCATCGGGCAAGCATCCTGTGCCTGAGTGGGCCACATGTTCCAGCCGCCGTTGGCACCCTGGCAACTCACGCCACAAGGCAGGATGGGCAGCGGCTGCATGCCCATGTCTTCGCAGAGTTGGAAATACTCAAAGTAGCCCAGACCCATCGACTGGTGATAGCCCCACGTGTTCTTCAGGCCACGACGCTGCTCCTTGGGGCCGATGGTGGTCTTCCAGTGGTAGGTGTTCCAGAAACCGTCGCCGCCACCATGCACCACACATCCGCCAGGGAAGCGCAGGAACTTAGGCTGCAAGCCCTCCAGAGCCTCCACCAGGTCCTTGCGCAGGCCGTGACCCTTGTAGGTGTCCTGAGGCATGAGCGAAACCATATCCACATCGAGGTCGCCCAGTGTCTGCACCAAGAGTTGCAGGTTGGCATGGGTGCAATCGGCATTCGGGGTCAGCACAGCCTCATACTTCTTCCAGTCCTGCACGTCGGCCTTGATGGTCGTGTCGGCCAACACCGTCACCTTGCGGTCGCGGCCATGACCCTTTTCGTCCACCAGCACCACACGCACCTCCTTGGCCTGAGCACCAATGTTGCGCATGAAGACCGAGAAGTCATACTTCGCCCCGGCCTTCACACTGATGCCGTCGAAACCATCGTTCCTCAGACCGAAGCCCTTCCAGCCGTCATAGTCATAGAACTCCTTCACACGCTCCGTGTGCAGACGCAGGTAGGTGGGGTTGTTGGGGTGGATAGGCGAGTCCATCCTCACCTGGAGCATACCCAGCGAGTGGCCCGGACGCATCATGCGCCATGCTGTGGTGGCCCCCCAGCCGTCGCGTTCGTTGGGATTGAACTCGAACGAGCCGTTCTGCACCAGTTCGGCATAGAGTCCGCCATCAGCCGAATAACTGATGTCCTCGAAGAAGATGCCGATGAGTTCGTCACTAATAGCCTTGCCCCCAGCCGGAGCCTTCACTTTCTGTGCCGAAGCAGCCAGCGGTAAGACCAAAGAGGTGGCCACTGCAGCGGTTTTCAAAAGATTGCTAACTTTCATGTTGTCGTTTATCTTAGTTTGTATTTAACTTTCCAGTTGCAAAGATATGGAAAATAATCCAATCCAACTTGCAAAATGGTTGCAAAAACTCATTCAAACGTAACATCAGCCTCCATGAACCGCTTCTTTCCTACCGCAACCAAGTTCATGCGGCACCGATACCACACCGACAAAACTTGAGCGACGACATCAAACTTGAATCAATGACCAATTCCTCACCATAACGCCTCAGCCTCCCCGGCCTCCAAGTCCTCAATCACACGCTGCTGCGCGCTCGGGTCCTTCGTCCCTTCACCATCCACACCGCCATAGCCCAAGCCTTCACCCCTCACACCGGGGCTGACACACACGGGCAGCACACTGTCCATCTCAAAGCGCTCCATCACAGGAGCCAAATATCTTTTCTTTTCCATTGCCTTGCTGTTTTTTTAGTAACTACACAAAATTATCTTATACAATGATGTCTCTTCTTTTCGCCGCAAGCGGCTTGTTTTTTCTTGGACGATAATTTCCAATAATTGACGCTCATTTTATCCGATAATTATTATCGGAACCAATTATTGGG
>OCVV011354843.1_pt1 | contig 14250 bp, 16 predicted proteins | sample 1539721 | NCBI WGS metagenome assembly OCVV01 (sample SAMN02144230, study PRJEB22623) | gut metagenome | biome: sheep rumen | host: Ovis aries | place: New Zealand
ATATTACTAATAATATTAATAATATACTAAATAGTTTCTTCCTCATCTTTTTTATCTCCTTTAAGTTCATCTAGTTGCCTTTGAAGTCTGTTTTGATTGGCAATTACTTTATCAATTTTTTCTACTAAATCTTCTAGTATTAATTCACTTTTTAAGTCGATTCGGTAATCATTTTGGTTTCTTAAACTGTCCTTTTCTGCTTGCCTATTTTGACTCATCATAATAACTGGTGCTTGTAAGGCAGCTAGGCATGATAGTAATAAGTTTAATAATATAAATGGATATGGATCAATTGGATTAATCATTAATACTCCATTCATAATTATCCAAAAGGCTAGAAAGGCAGTGAATCCGATAATGAATCCCCAACTTCCGGCTTTTTCACTTACTTTATCAGCAACATGATCTCCAAAAGTTTTCTTTGCTTCTTCTTGTTTATCGATATCAATACTTAATGGTTGTTCAATAAGTAAATCAATTAATTCTTCTTCATCTTGGTCGTTTAATTCTTCTTTTTTAAGTAACATTTTTACTAATTCTTTTTTCTTGCTTTTGTTTTCAATTTTCTTTTCATTCTTCTTTTCCATATTATCACCATTATCATTATAGCATAAAAAAAGAGTTATAAAAACTCTTTTATCTTATCCATATAATCTTTTTTTATTGAGATATCTGTTGTATTCATAAAACCATGAGAGGCAAATTCTAGAATGTGAATGTTTCCGTTACAGTTTTTAGCGTATTCAGCGTTCTCATCTAATACTGGATCTAGGGAACCTACTAGTATAAGCATGTTTTTCTTTGTTTCTTTGGCAGGTAATGCACTTTGTAGGTACTTATTTGAATATGCGGATATGTTATCCATTACTTCGTTATGGATATCAAAGTTACGTATTATAGATTCGTATTTACTTTTCTTTGTATAATCTCCTGAAGTTAAAGGATATAGAAGTACTAGTTTTTCTATTCCAGATAATTCTTCACTTGCTTTAATAGCTAATGTTCCACCATTAGAGTCTCCAAATAAGTGTATTTTTTTATTTAATTTAGATAATTCTTCATATATGTATTTTGCTGTTTTAATTATTTTTTTCTCATTATATTCTTCTTCAAAATAGTCAATCGCAATAATAAGCTTGTCAATTGAGATAGCTAATTCACTATAGATATCAGTATATTTAGATAGGCAATTAGTAATTCTACCATCTCCTGGAATATCTATTACTACTTCATCTAAGTTACTTACTTTATTAGGATAAAAAACACGTACTGGGAATAAATCTTCTTCTAATACTATTTTATATTCTGATATATTTTTCTTTGATATAGTTGGATGAGTTAAGTCTTTTACTCTACGATATAACTTATATCTTTCTTCTTTATCAAATTCTTTTTTCATATTGTCTTTCATAGTCTCACCAATTGTAGTATAGCATGAAAAAGAAGTTTCTAATTTTGAAACTTCTCTTGCTTTACACTATTTTTCATTTTTATTGATCTTTATTAAGTCTAACATTTCTTTTCTTAATTGTTTATTTGCTTTTTCTAAATCTTCTTTTTCTTCTACTTTAAATGGTTTACCAATACGTACTACTAAGTCTTTACTTCTAAATTTATAAGTACCAGTTATTACGAATGGAACTAAATAAGCACCTGTTTTTTGGGCCATAGATACAGCACCAAATTTAAATGGTAGAAGATAGTGTTCATAGTAATCGTCTTTTGTGATTACTTTTTTATCTACTAGTTCTAATAAATAAGCATTAGGATCAGCAATATGTTCAACAATATCTTTTTCTTTTATTAATTTACTTTCAACTAATTCTTCTAAGTAATTAATTTGTGATGCTTTAGATTTCTTTACCTTTGCTTCGAAAGCATCATATTCTTCATCATCTTTTTTGTATTTTGCATATAGTTCATGAATTCTTGCTTCTTTTAGTCCGTTTCTTGTTCCTTCTGGAAATAGTCCTAAAGCATGTCCACCATGTAATACCTCTAAGGCTGCACCTTTTGCTTCATCATCATGAATCTTTCTATCTACTGGAATACATCCTGCACTTCTAAAGAACCATCCATGGTGTCCTTCGGGATATTGTGGGTCAAAGTATTCTTTTTTAGCCATATAATGAATCTTTCTTTTTGTTACTGCAATTACATTACATTGATCCATAATATGTACATGGTTACCTACTACTAAGATTGGTCCATCTTTAGGAATATTTTCTTTTCCAATTATTGTTGGATGATACCAAAACTTATAAATAGGTCCTAATATTGCACGAAATATTCGATATACTCGCATTTTATTTTCTTTCAAATTGTACTCCTCCATTTCTTACAATTCCATCACTTACTGCTTTTCTTAGTTTCTCATTCATTTTTTCTAAGTCATCTTCTATCTCAATTGGTTTTAAGAATTCAATTTTTATTCCACTTCTAAATAAGCGATATTTACCAGTTATTACAAATGGAACTAATGTTGCATTTGCATCATGGCTCATTTTAACTGCACCTATTTTAAATGGCATTGTAATATCGTCTGTACGGTTAATAGTTCCTTCTGGGAATACACCGATACTTAAGCCTTTTTTCAATGCGTTTATAGCGTTATCTAAAGCCCCTTTATCATGAATCTTTCTATCTACTGGAATAGAACCCATTCCTTTAGTAATCATAGTAGTTAATCCGCCCTTTTTAAACAATTCAATCTTAGCTAAGAAATGAATTTGTCTACCATGAATGATGGCACATAAAGTTGGTGGGTCAGACCATCTTGTATGATTTCCTGCAAATACTACAGGTCCTTTTTTAGGAATATTTTCTCTTCCTACTACTTTTGGATGATATAAAACCCAAATTAAGAAATTTAATAACGGTTTAATTATTCGATAAAACCAGGTGTCCATATATTAATCCTCCAAACTATTTAGTATTCTTACTGTTCCTTCTTCTTTATTACTAGTAATATTATGTAGTTCTAATTGATGTTTTACTTCTCTTGCAACTCCATCAGAACCATCTAATAATTCAGCACCAGGCAAGAAGGCACTAATCTCTTTCTTTATATATGGATAATGTGTACAACCTAGTACTACTGAATCAATTCCTTTATCCATATAGTCTTTTAATATATCTTTTAATAATTCATTTATTTCATCCTTTGCTTTACGTTCTATCGCATTAGCAAGGCCTACACAAGGAACTAAATAAATCTCTTGATCATCTCTTTTATAGTCTTTTACTAATTCATTAGTTCTTTCACTTTCAATTGTTGCAGGAGTAGCCATTACTAAAGTCTTTTTATAGTTCTTATCACAAGCTACTTTAATTGCAGGAACTGTTCCTACAAAGATAAGATCAGGATACATTTCTCTTAATTTTTTCATACAACGAGTTGTTGCTGTATTACATGCAATAACAATTAACTTACAGCCTCTTGCTTTAAAATTATTTACTATATTTGATGTTATTGCCATTAACTCTTCTTCTGATTTTTCTCCATATGGATTGTTTTTTCCATCTCCATAATAGACATAATCATATTGTGGTAGTAATTTAACTACTTTATCAAAGATGGTTAATCCACCTATCCCTGAGTCAAATACTCCTATCATCTAATCACTCCCATATAATTGATTATATCATTTTATAACGAAAAAAGAATCATTTACTGATTCTTTTTATTTACTTTGTTCTTTTCTTGAAGTTTCTTTAATATTTTTTCTTTGCCATCTCTTAGTGGTTTAATGCTTTCTTCATTATGTAGTGTCTTAATTATTTTAGCTATTTTTTCTGATACATCTACAATATGTAACCATTCTCTTGTCTTATATTCTTCTGGAATATATGTTGCGTTTGTTGTATATAGTTTATCAAATAATCCTGCTTTATAGGCTTTATCAAATACTTCTATTCCTTCTGTAAATAGTGAGAAGGTTGCGACAAATGTTATTTCATTTGCTCCATTTTCTTTTAGTTTTTGTCCTACATCTACAATAGAACCACCTGATGCTATCATATCATCTACAACTAGGATATTCTTTCCTTCTACGTTAGCTCCCATATACATATGCTCTACTACTGGATTTTTACCATTTACTACTTTTGTTAAATCTCTTCTTTTATAGCAGACTCCAACATCACATCCTAGCATATCTGCATAGTATCTTGCACGTTCCATAGCTCCCATATCAGGGCTTACTACTAATAAGTTATCAGTCTCTTCATTTTCAATATATTCTTCTAAAATCTCATTTGTTGGATAGAAATTCTCAAATGGAAGATTTGGAATTGCGTTACAAACATTTGGATCATGCACATCTAACGTAATTATATGATTTACCCCAAGACGTTCTAGTTCTTGTAATGCAAGAGCACAATCTAGACTTTCTTTTCCTTTTCTTCTGTGTTGTCTTGATTGATATAGAAGTGGCATAATTAGAGTTATTTTTCTTGCTTGTCCTGAATTTGCACACACTACTCTTTTAATATCTTGGAAATGCTCGTCTGGCCCCATCTCATGGTCTTTTCCATGCATTTTATAGGTTATCCCGTAGTTTCCTACATCACTTAGAATATATAAGTCTCTTCCTCTTACTGTTCCATCAATTACTACTTTGCCCTCACCATTAGCAAATCTGTCTCTCCTGTAATTAACCATGCAGTCCTTTTCTTTTAGATGATCAACAATTTTTTCTCCTACTTCTTTAAAATTGTCTAGTACGATTACCTTTAAATCTCCCATATATACTCCTCCTATGGCACCAAAAAAAGAAGCTCTTTTACTTAAATCTTAGCTTCTTCATTACGTTCGTTGATTTGATATGAGTTCCAATTATATCAGATACATCTAAGACTGTAACGAATGCACTCTCATCCATTTCTTCAATAATTCTTTTTAACTCATATACTTCTATTCTTGTAATAACGCAATATAGAACTTCTTTTTCTCCTGAGATTAATCCTTTTCCTCTAATTGTTGTAGTTGTTCTACCTAAGCGTTTGTATATTTCTTTTGATAAATCTGTACCTTTACTAGTTATGATTAAAGCAGCCTTTGCTTGTTCTAATCCTTCTGATACAAAGTCTATTACTTTAAATGTTATAACATATGTGAATAATGAATACATTGCTCGGTCAAATCCAAAGATAAAACCAGCAACTGTATAGATAATCATATTAAAAATTAATACTATTTGTCCAACTGATAGAGATGTCTTTTTACTAATTACTATAGCAACGGACTCTGTTCCATCATTACATCCACCAAAGTGGATTACAAGTCCAACACCTGCTCCTAGAATAACTCCTCCAAAAAGAGTTGCTAAGAGCTTATCTTCTGTGAATGGATCAAATGTACCAAATATATGTAAGAATACTGCAAATATGACCATTGAGTAGATACTACGAAATACGAAATTCTTTCCTAGATTCTTGTATCCAACATATAAGAATGGAATATTAATAATAAGTACTAAAATACTTAATGGTAGATTAGTTAATTTCGATACAATAATACTAATACCTGTTACTCCACCATCTAATATTGTATTAGGAATTAGGAATAACTCTAATGCTAGTGCAGCTACAATTGCACCTACAGTAAGCATTAAGTACGATAAAAATTGTTTTAACTTTTTATTCTTTATATTCGCCATATTCTTCACCTACAATAATATTATAAGTAATATAAAAATCTATTTCAATTAGACTATTTTCATTTTTACAAAACTCTACAATTTTGTACATTATTTAACGAAAAAAGGAATCATTTTGATTCCTTTGTTATTATGAATGAAACACCTTTTTTTTCATTACGAATTGTTATATCGTAATTCATTAATTGAAGTGTCTTTTTTACAATTGATAATCCTAAGCCAAACTCTCCTTTGATGCCCTTGCGGAACGGAGTAAAGATTCCAGCAAGTAGAGATTCTTCAATATTTTCTCCATCATTATAAAGAATAATTTTGTTAGGTCTCGTCGTAATTTTAATCTCTTGTTTTGCATATCTCATGAAATTTGTTAGTAAATTATCGAATATGGTTTCCCAATGTTCCGTTGTACCAGTAAATTTTGCTTTTTTATCAATATCTACTGTAAATTTAATATTCTTATTATGGAACTTAAACTTCTCTACTTCGGATTTAATGATTCTGTCCATATCAACATTGGTTACTTCAATACGCTGATCTTTCAAATAGTCGAGTTTGTTTAAATATAGAAGTGAGTGTACTTTTGTTTCTAATTTATTTGTTTGATCTTTAATGACTTCGAAAGCTTTTTCTTTTGTTTCTACATCATCTTCTACTGCTTCGATATATGATTTTATAACGGTGAGAGGTGTTTTAAAATCATGTGAGATATTTTGATACATTTGATTTCGATATTCTTCTTGATGGATAAGAGTTTGTCTCATATCTTCTAATGCGAACGCTAGTACGCGCATTTCATCATCAGCTGTAAAATGTATATTGTGATTAAATTTTGGATTATCAATATTATCAATCTTATTTTTTAATAATTCTATTTTCTTTACGATCCTTGAGGACCATAATACTAGCATCATTCCAATTATTAGAAATGTTATTAAAACTAGTGGAAAGATAACGGTTAGAATTGCAGTTTTTGTTTTGTTTATATAATTATCATTGGAGATTGCAATCTTAGTAATATCTCCATTATTTAGTGTGTAGTAGTAATAAATATTATGCTTGTATTCGAATTTTCCATAGTTTTTATTTGTATACTTTAATAATTTCTTTGGGTCATTTATTTTTATTACACTGCTTATATTATCACTATATAGAACATTTTTGTCCATTACATAGAGATAGACTATTTCTTGATTTAATAGTTTATTATCCATATCCGAGTCTACATATTTAAGTGGTTCTCTTAAATAACTATAGACATTAGCTTCTGCCACTGGTATTAATAATTGTGGTAAGACTACACCTAAGGATGTAAACAATAAGACAAAAGCAATTCCAACTAACCATAACAGTTGGGACGATAACTTGATTTTTCCCATCGTTTTCATGATAATCTATACCCATAACCATAAACGGCATTTAAATTTAATTTAGGACATTTTTTTCTAATTCTTCTTATTAAATCATCTACAACTCTATCTGTACCGAAATAATCTGGTCCCCATACTTCTTTTAGGATTTCTTCTCTTGAAAAGCATTTGTCCTTGTTTTTAAAGAATAGTAGTAGTAAATCGAATTCCAAGGTCGTTGTTTTAATTTCTTGATCTGCCTCAAACACTTTTCTTTTGTCTAAATCCATTCTGTATCCATCTTGATTGATACAGTTACTAATTGTTTCTTTGTATACTCTTTTAATCATCTTGTTTACTCTTAGAACTAATTCTTTAGAAGAATATGGTTTCGTAATATAATCATCACTACCTAGTTCTAAGCCTAATATCTTATCTAAATCTTGATCACGTGCAGATGTAAAAATTACTGGTACGTTTTCATCTTTTTCTCTGATTGCTTTTATTATGTCATAACCTGAGATGTCATCCTTAAGCATGATGTCTAATATCCAAAGACTGACTTCTTTTCCTATATAGTCTAGAGCATCTTGTCCATTTTCAAAGCGGACTACTTTATAACCTGCTTTTTCTAAATATAAACTAACTAGATTCGATAAATCTTTTTCATCTTCTACCAAGCATATTGTGTGCATTTCCATCACCTTTTCCTAGTATACCACGAATCTTTTCCTATTTAAACCTTATGGGCATCGCCTCCTTTAATCATGTATTCTTATTTTATTCAAAAATTTTAATATTTTCGCTTAATTCAGTATTCTCTTAATCTTATAATTATCCCCTCCTTACATCTTAATAATAATACATTAATATGGAGAAATTATGATAAAATTATGGGAAATTATGGGAATAAAAAAATAGACATTTTCATGTCTATTCAAAGTTAAAGGTATTTAACACTTCTATAATATCTTCTTCAGTAAACTCTTCTGAGAATATTACTTCATAACTATTTCCTTGATGGAAGATTATTGCTTTAGTATTTTGTTTATCTTTTAGTAAATAACCTTCTAATCCACTTAGTTCTTTTACTTCATTTTCTAGATTCATTTCTTTTATAAAAACGCTAGATAAATATTTTGTTTTTATTTGATAGATTAAATCTATTATTTTGGAATCTTTTTCTTTATTTTTTATATAGTAATTTACTAGATCTATTTCATTATTTAAATTAGAGTATTTCATTAAGAAGTATTTATCTACTTTTTGTAGTTTTTTATTTTCTGTAGCTATATTTTCTATTACGTTATGTTTTATTTCGAATGATATAGTTCCGGAATTATGTTGTTGTGTCACTTCTTTTTCTGTTTCTACTTCTTCATTTGTTTTTTGTTCTGTTACTTCTACTTGTGTATTACTCTTTTTATAGGTTTCTCCATAATCATTAGTTATAAAAGACTCATCTAAATAGAATGATAGTGCTTCTAACTTGTGATTAGGTTTTGTTTTATCATACTTTATATTTACTTTAGAACCAATGTGAATATTATTCTCTACTGGTTCATAGTAATATATAACATAACTTTTAAACCCTACTACTATTAAGACAATAATAGCTAGGAATATAATATTAGCCAATATCTTTCTCACATTGCTTCACCCTATTATTAATTATAACAAAAAAATATAGTATTGTACTATATCTTTTTTTCTTTTGGTAAATGTTTTTTATCTAATGTATTAATATAATCTGTAAATAAGTATTTGTATTTTGAGTTTCTTAATTTATCTAGTGCTTTTTTCTCTATTTGTCTAATACGTTCTCTTGTTACTCCTTCTTGTAGTCCTATTTCTTCTAGTGTAGCTATTTTATTATCCTTAAATCCATTTCTTAGTAAAAGTACTCTCTTTTCTCTTTCTGTTAGTCCAGCTTTTTTTAAGAACTTATTTATTAATTGCGATAATTCTTTGTCTTCTAATTCTTTATCTGGTCTTGTTGTTTCATCTTCTACAAAGTCTTTTACTTTACTTTTATTACTTTCTCTTTCTTCATCTTTAGCAGGTGTTATTAGACTATCAAGACTAGTCATTTTTGTTCTATATTTCATGATCATTTCTGCTTTTTCTAGTGGAAGATCAATTTCTTTTGCTACTTCTTCTAATGTAGGTTCACGATTTAATAAGTGACGTAATTCAATTTCTTTTTTGTACATTTTCTTTATTGTTTCTTTTACATGTACTGGTTTTCTTATTTCATCTGCATCATTATTTAAACTTCTCGTAATTCCTTGAGTAATCCAGAATGTTGCGTATGTTGAGAATTTATTACCTAATTCTGGGTTAAAGTTTTCTAGTGCTTTAATTAATCCAATGTTTCCTTCTTGAATTAAATCTCCAAAGTCTAATCCTTGGTTTTGATATCTTTTCGCAATACTTACTACTAATCTTAAGTTTCGTTCAATAAATTCTTCTTTTGCTTCTAAGTCACCATTTTTAATTTTTTCAATGTAGTCTTTTTCTTCTTGTTCTGATGGTGCTTTCTTTAAGTCTTTCATATATAAATTAATAACGTTGTCATTATTACCTTCTGTAATAAATGCCATAGTAATCTCCCCTTTTGCTTACTGGTTCTATATTTTACCATAATACTTGCAAAAAGAAAAGAGTTACTTTAATTTAGATAACTCTTTTAAAGCTTGATTAAATGTCTTTACTGGAATAACTTTTATCTTAAGTTTTTCTTTTTTTACAGTTTCCATGGCATCTTCATAGTTTTCTCCATCTGGAACTAGGAAGACATCAGCACCTCCGGCAACTGCACCAATTATTTTATATTTTACTTCACCGATTGAACCAACATAACCTTCATCATCAATTGTACCAGTTCCAGCTATTTTTAGGCCTTGTGTTATATCTTCTTTTACTAATTGATTATAAAGAGATAGTGCTGTCATCAAACCTCCTGATGGTCCGCTTTCACTTTTCTTAAATTTAATTGTTGCTTTTGGATTTGTTTCATATTCATTAAGAATATTCATATATATTCCAATCATTGGATGATCATCCATTAAATATACTTTTGCTTGTACTTCTTTTTCTTTATTATTTCTTAATACTTTTACTTTTATAATGTCATTTACATTTTTTTCTTGTACATATTTAGAATACTCATTAATGGCCATTTCTTTTCCATCCATCGCAAGAATTTCGTCTCCTACTTGTAGGGTACATTCTGTTGCGCTTTCTAGTATTCCTATAACATAGATATGTGATTTAACTAAATCTACTTTTTTACCAGCTGCTTCATAGCTTACTTTAAGAGCTGAAGATGATGATTCATCAAGATTTAAATAGTTACGGAATTCAACTTCTTTTTCCCCTTCTGTAGTATTCATTTTTAAATCTTCTGCCTCAATTCTTTTCCAATTAGGCATTATATAACTTAGGGCATATGTTAGAAAAATTCCTTGAGTCTCTTTTACGTAACTTATATTTAGACTACCTTTACTTTTATAACTATTTTCTACTTTTACACGACTACCTATATCGCTTATTCCTCCACCAATAATAATATAATAATTCATTGGGATAAAGCATATCATAGCAATAGCTAGTAATGTTGTTAGGTACTTAATTTCGTTACGTATTAAATCTAGGAACGAATTTTTATATTCTACTAGGGAATTTAATAATTTATTCATATTCTCACCTTATTTAATTATAACAAAGAAATGGAGTTTTTATGAAGAAAAGATTTATCTTATGCTGTCTAATTATATTTCTTATATGTCTATTTATTGATTCTACTTATGTTTTAAGTAGTATTATTTCTTATACAGATTTATTTATTAGAAATCTTTTTCCTTTTCTTTTACTTATTTTTACGGTATCTTCTATGCTTATTGATTATGGTTTATTAGAACTTCTTCCCCCTACTTTATATGTTATTTTTTTAAGTTTTGTTAGTGGGTTTCCTAGTAGTGCTAAGTATAGTGTTAGTTTGTATAAAAATAATTATTTAGATGATGATAATGCTTTGTGTTTGGTACGAAATTGTCATTATCCGAATCCTTTATTCTTATTTGGTAGTATTAGTAGTGTTATATCTAAAAATAGTTGTTTTATTATATTTATTTCTTTAATAATTACTTCTATTATTGGATTACTCGTTGATGGTATACGGATTAATAATGTGCGTATACAAAAAGAAAATAAGTCTTTTCTTAAGTCTTTTACTGATTCTTTTTGGAATTCTATTTCTACTATTGTTTTAATATATGGTACATCTCTTTTTTCTTTTTGTATTGCGAATATAATTATACGGAATATACGTATTAGCGGAATACTATATTGTCTTATTTATGGCTTATTTGATTTAACTAAAGGAGTATTTTCTACTACTTTATTAATTAATAAAAAAATAAGAGAAATACTTATTCTCTTATTTATATCAATGGGAAGTATTAGTATTCATATGCAAGTGGCTGAAATACTTCGTGGTACGAAATTAAGTTATTCTAAATATTTAATTGCTAGAATAAGGAATACTATTACTTGTTTTATTATTTATATTATTCTGTGTAGTTTATAGGACAGGCAATATTAATTGCATATTTAGTTCCTAATTGAGTGTGTGAGAAGCCTATAAATAATGTGAATACTTTATTATCAGTATTTACTCTTACATTGGTTACTCTTAAGTCTTTTATAATATGTTCTCCACATGATGATAGTTCAGATTGGGTATGATTCATTGAATATCCAAAGTCAGGTATTTGATATGGCTCTAGTCCTGCTTTTGGTGTTCCAGTATTAATATCTTTATTTGTTGGAGTACCATAATATAGTTCAAAGAAGTCATCTGCATCTGTTGTACTAGCACATGGGTTTGCTGGATCATCTATTTGAATAAAATAGTCATCTGCAAGGCTTCTACCAATAAATAATCTTCTTGTAGTATGATCTAATAATTCAATATTTACAATATAGGTATCTACTGTTTTGTTTGTACCATTTACATTGATTGTTTCAGTACCTTTTTTCACTGTAGCACTGGTTACACCTTTTTTTATTAAATCATCTTGAATAGCTTTAGTTAGAGTATTTTTATAAGTATTTATTTGTAATTTATAACTTTCCATTTGTCTACGCATATTGTAGTTTGAAACTGTTGTGTAAAGTATTGCCGAAATAAGAGATACTAAAATGAAGCTAACTAATATTTCTGCAGTTGTCATACCTTTATTATTTAGTTTTCTCATTATTTCTTCACCTCGATTGTTCCGAATGATAAGAAATCATCTGAGTCTCCAGCTACGTATTTTGTAGTATCAAATGATCCATCTGCTTTTGTAACATATGGAGTATCAAAACGATGTCTATAATACTCAACTATTATTCTTTTATTAGCACCATTTAATGAGGCAAATCTATAATTAGGTAAGTATCTTACATATTCTCTAAGACCTGATGATACTGTTTTATTACCTGCTGGTGAAATGTTATATCTATCAATATTGTTACTTCCAATTGCAGCAGTCGTATCGGCATATGTACCAATTGCAGACTTAAATTCTTCTAGATTATAATTAGTTATATAAATATGTGGTTGAGCATTTTGATCAGAACAGTTTTCTATAGTATTTTCAGTAGATGTGTCATCACAACTTACTTCTAAACTTTCTAGAATTTTATAACACATTTCTCTTTTTTCTAATAATCTTTTTCTTTCTGTTGAGGTTGCTGCTAAACCTGTAGTGTCGAATCCTTTACAGTTAAAGAAACCAAATTTATAGGTACTATTCATAGTATTAAAGTGAGTAGAAAACTTATAATCAGGGTCTTGAATCATTCTTTTTATCCAATATGTTCCATATTTTGAATCTATATCATCGTAGTCTTCTCTTCTTTCATATTCACCTATTAGAGGGTAAAAATGCTTAAATACCATAGCGAATATAGCAGATACTGCAACAGCAACAATTAACGTTTCTACTAGTACAAATCCACTATTATTTAGTCGTTTATTTTTCATTTTTCTCTGGTAGCCTCCTTGCTATTCTCATAAAAGTATTATATAATAAATTATAGTAAAATTCCATAGAAAGTAGACAAAAGGGGTTGAAATGATGGGACAAGTTGCGAATAAACCTAAGTCAACATTGAAGGTTTCTTTTGATTTTGTAAAGACTCCAATAACTCAAATTGCTGACTATATTATCATTTCTGCTAACAAAGCAGGTACTTCAGATATTCATTTCGATCCTCGTGAAGATGGAATGATGGTTCGTTTTCGTATAGATGGTGATCTACAAGATTATTCTTTTATACCAAAAGCTTATGAACGTAACTTAACTACTCGTTTAAAATTATTAGCAAATATGAACATTACTGAATCTCGTCTACCACAAGATGGTGCGATTAAAGGTATGTTTGGTGATTCATATATGGATATGCGTGTGTCTTGTTTACCACTTAATGAAGGTGAAAAGATTGTTATCCGTATCTTGGACTATACAAGATCTTTACAAGGTATTGATTCTTTAGGTTTCCATCCAGATAATTTAAAGAAGCTAGAACGTATGATGGAAGCTCCAAATGGTATTATTCTTACTACTGGTGCTACTGGATCTGGTAAATCTACAACTACTTATTCGATTCTACAATGTCTAAATAAACCTGAAACTAACATTATTACTGTTGAAGACCCAATAGAAATGAATATTCAAGGTATCAATCAAGTACAAGTTAATGCTGAAATTGGTATGACATTCGCAGCTGCCCTACGTTCTATCTTACGTCAGGACCCGAACGTTATTCTTATCGGAGAAATTCGTGACTCTGAAACTGCTCAAATCGCTGTTCGTGCCGCTATCACTGGTCACTTAGTTGTTTCTACAATCCACACCAATAACTCATTATCAACTATTGAACGTTTAATGGATATGAATGTTGAACGTTACTTATTATCAACTGCTTTGGTTGGAATTATTTCTCAAAGACTTGCAAAATCAATTTGTCCTAAATGTCGTTTTCAACGTAAAACTACTCCATATGAGAAAAAAATCTTCCGTAACTTTATGAAGATGGATGTTGAAACTATTTGGGATGCTAATCCTGATGGATGTGAGAATTGTCGTAAGGGTTATAAAGGACGTATTGCTATTCAAGAAGTTCTAGAATTAGATGATGAAATTCGTGCTGCTATCTCTATAGAGGGATTAACAAAAGATGAATTAAGAAAA
>OCVV011263275.1_pt1 | contig 14248 bp, 10 predicted proteins | sample 1539721 | NCBI WGS metagenome assembly OCVV01 (sample SAMN02144230, study PRJEB22623) | gut metagenome | biome: sheep rumen | host: Ovis aries | place: New Zealand
GCGTCGATGGCCTTGTCGGGGAAGTGGCGATCGCTGACGTAGCGGTCGGTCAGTCTGACGCAAGCCTGCAAGGCCTCGTCGGTATAGTTGACGTGGTGATGCTCCTCATAACGGTCTTTGATGTTATGCAGAATCTGCAAGGTCTCCTCGGCAGTAGTCGGCTCCACGATAACCTTCTGGAATCGGCGCTCCAGGGCACCGTCTTTCTCGATGCTGTTGCGATACTCGTCGAGTGTCGTGGCACCGATACACTGAATGGTGCCGCGAGCCAAAGCCGGCTTCATGATGTTGGCTGCATCCATGCTGCCCGGTGTCGAACCGGCACCAATCATCGTGTGAATCTCGTCGATGAAGACAATGACGTCAGTGTTCTGTTCGAGTTCTTTGATCAGTGCCTTGATGCGCTCCTCGAACTGGCCACGATACTTCGTGCCAGCTACGATGGAGGTCATGTCGAGATTCACGAGTCGCTTGCCAAAAAGCACGGGCGACGTGCGGCGGCGTGCAATGAGTTGTGCCAGTCCTTCTACGATGGCACTCTTGCCCACACCTGGCTCGCCGATGAGAATCGGGTTGTTCTTCTTGCGACGGCACAGGATTTCGACAACGCGTTGCATCTCGCGCTCGCGTCCCACCACGGGGTCGAGTTTTCCGTCGAGTGCCAGCTGTGTCAGGTCGGTCGAGAAGTTGTCAAGCACCGGTGTCTTCGAGTTGCCGTTCTTCTGCTTGGTGGCAGTCTGAGTGCCAGCCGAAGAAGCCTGCGACCCGTTGCCGGGAACAGACGTTTCGTCTTCCTCTTCTTCGTCGGGCAGGCCTATGCCGTTCTGTGTGGGCAGGGCTTGCGATTTCAAACTCTTGATGGTCTCGTCGTATGTCATGTTGTTGTTCTCCAGAATTTCTTTCGCTCCGTTTGTAATAGAATCATGCATGATAGCCAGCAGCAGATGCTCCGTATCCACCACTTGCGTATGTTGTATGCGTGCTTCGAGAACTGCCAGTTTTAGAATGTTGCTGGCACGCTCGTTCAGCACCAGTTCCCTCGCTGTCAGCGGCTGGTCGGTGCTTTCTTCCCGCACGCGGTCTTCCAGTTCCTGTTTCATAGCCTGCAGGTCGACGCCCTGACGCTGGAAGAGGCTTCTCAGGCGTGGACTGTTGTCGCGCAAGATGCCTAGCAGCAGATGTTCGGGTCCGACCGTCCGGCTGGCCAGACGGTTGGCTTCCTCGCGGCTGAAGGCAAGAACCTGCGATACGGCGGCTGAAAATTGGTTGGTCATTCTTGAAAAGTGCTAATACCTCGTTAATACTGATAATATCTCCTGAAACAAAAAAGCAAAAAGCGTGCCAACTTTTTTATTTCGCCTTTCGCTCGGCTTCCTGCTGCTCAATGGAGCCGTAGGCATAGTAGAGTACCGAGACAAACCACATCTCGAGCAGCAGCATGAGCAGCGTTGTCAGTGCAATGGTGGCAGCCATTAGCCAAACAAACGAGGCGGGCAGCCCTGCGGCGTCGCCCATCATCAGACCTTGCATCGAGAGGCTTTGGGCAATGCTCAGCACAATCAGTGGCATGAGGGCGATGAGGGCAATGAAGGTCAGAATGAGACCCGTGATGACAAAGAGGATAAACAGCATGCCCCAGTGGCGCAGCCCTTTTTTCAGCGACGGCCAGAACGATTTCTTGATGCTGATGTCTTCCACGATATATTTCATGACAAAGAAGTAGTAAGGCAGTCCGAACACCACTGCTACCAGCATGAAGAGCAGCGCAACGGCCCCGAGTGCGTAGAGCGTGTAGGGCGCCAGCGACGGTACCGAGGCAAAGAATCCCCAGACGAAGCCTCCGATGGCACCGGCAGCAAAGTTGAGGAGCAAACTGAGCAACAACAGCTTCAGCACTTTCGTCAGGTTGGCGCGCGAGTCTTTTTCGTTGAAGAAGGCAAACACCTGCGTGGCCATCCAAACTCCTGCCAAGAGAATCAGCAGCGGGCTGACAAACCGCACATAGGGCACGTAGCAGCAGCCAGAGGCAACCGACACACACAGCGCAGGCAGCCACAGCCTGTGCACCATGCGGCTCAGGTTGGCATTGAAGAATTTGTTGCCAGCCTTCACACAGGCGGCAGCACTACGGGTTTTATAAAGTTCCTGTTTCATGTTGTTTCGTTGTTTTGTTTTTAGATAGGGCGATGAGCCTGCCGTCTGAACTCGGCACAGGTAATAGCTGTGGCAATGGCAACGTTCAGGCTGTCGGCCGTCTCGCGACCTTCGGGGTAGTTCGGGATGAGAAGCCGATGTGTCACCTTGTCAGCAATGGCAGGCGAGATGCCTTTCCCCTCGTTGCCCATGACGATGAGTCCCCGCGCCGACAGCGTCTGCCGGTAGATGTCGTCGCCGTCGAGCAACGTGCCGTAGACGGGAGTCCCCGCAGGCAGCGAGTCGATGAGCGTCGAGAGGTCGGTATATATTATATGTACGCGCGCTATGCTCCCCATCGTTGCCTGCACCACCTTCGGATTGTAGGCGTCGGCCGTGTCGAGGCTGCAGTAGATGGTGCCAATGCCAAACCAGTCGGCAATGCGGATGATGGTGCCGAGATTGCCGGGATCCTGCACGCCGTCGAGCGCCAGTCGCAGTTCTTCGTCGGCCGTGCTGGGGTGGGGCAGCGCCGTCTCAAACACCGCCAGCACCTGCTGCGGGTGTTGCAGGAAACTCAGTTTCCGCAATTCGTCGTCGCTCACCTCCGTCAGCGTTCCCCATGGCCGGGCCGAAGCGCTGGCAGGCTGTTGGCTGATCCATTCACGCGTGGCAAACACCTCGCGGGCGGGAGCCACGGCCAGCAGGTCGCCCACCACCTTCGGTCCCTCGGCCACGAAGACACCTTCCTGCCGACGGTATTTCTTCTGCTCCAGCGAGCGTATGTATTTCAGTTTCGCTTTGCTGATCATCGGTTGCAAAGGTACTAAAAAGTTGAGAGTTTAGAGTTGAGAGTTTAGAGTTTTTTCAAAAAAGCATCTTTCCTTTAACTTCTTTAACTTCTTTCGCTCGGAAATGAAAACGAAACATTGCTTTTCTTTTTGCATTTCGCATACTTATTCGCCATTTTGGCTTCGCAGGAATTACTTTCATTCGGAAAAACTCAAATAATATTTGGTTTTTCACTCACTTATTCGTAATTTTGCGCCGTGAATCATTACAAAGGGTTTCAGACAGCGCTGCTCGGAGTCGTCGCGATAGTCCTGACGGCGTGTTCCGCCACAAAGTTTGTGCCGGAAGGCGAGCATATGCTCACTGCCATCGAAATCAAGTCGGAGCCGAAGGGCTTCAACGTGTCGCGCCTTGAACCCTACATCCAGCAGAAAGCCAACAGCAAGTGGTTTTCGCTGTTCAAGATTCCCCTTGGCACTTACTCGCTCTCCGGTCGCGACACCACGAAGTGGGTCAACCGCACGCTGCGTCGCATCGGCGAGGCTCCCGTGCTTTTCGACACGCTTCAGGCGCAACGTTCGCTGGACGACCTGCGCACCGCCATGCGCAACATGGGCTATCTGCATTCCGACGCCGAGCTCACGACAAAGGTGAAGGGCCGCAAGCTGAAAGCCATCTACACGCTCCATCCTGGACCACCTTACGACATTCGCCACGTCAGCTACGACATCAGCGACGAGCGTATTGCCCAGCTTCTGGAGCGCGAAGACAACAAGAGCCTTGCCTTGCACGAGGGTGAGCCGTTCACCGTGGACCGCCTTGATGCCGAGCGCAAACGGCTGACCACGTTCCTGTTGAACCGTGGCTACTATCGTTTCAACAAAGATTTTATTTCTTTCTCAGCCGATTCGGCATCAGGCAGCAACCTTATCGACCTGACGCTCCATCTGGCACGCTACCGCGCCAACAATTCCTCACCCGAACAGCTGCATCCGCAGTTCACCGTGCGCAACGTGCGCTTCCTGGGAGGCGGACTGCGCCGCAAGACGCTGGAGAACAACACCGCCATACAGCCCGGACAGCCCTTCAGCAGTGCCGACCTGCAGCGCACTTACAATAACTTCTCGCGCCTGCAAGCCGTGAAGTACACAAACATCCGCTACACCGAGGTGCCTGCCGACACGCTGGCAGACACTGCCACCGAGGGCGACGGCCTTTTGGATTGCGACATTCAACTCACGATGAACAAGCCTTCCACACTGGCCTTCCAGCCCGAGGGCACCAACACCGCAGGCGACTTCGGTGCCGCAGCGTCGCTCACTTACGAGAATCGCAACCTCTTCCGCGGTTCCGAGGTGCTCAGCGTACAGCTGCGTGCCGCCTTCGAGGCCATTACCGGACTTGAGGGCTATCAGAACGAAGATTACGAGGAATATGGCCTGGAGACCAAACTCGTCTTCCCACGCATGGTGGCGCCCTTCCTCTCCCGCAACTTCACCCGCCGCAGCACTGCCACCAGCGAAATCTCGCTGACCTACGACCTGCAGAACCGGCCCGAGTTCCATCGTCGCGTCTTCTCAACTGCCTGGCGCTACCGCTGGAACCATCCCGACCGACACTTGCAGTATCGCTTCGACCTGCTCGACTTGAACTACGTCCACATGCCCAAGATCAGCGATACGTTTAAGCGCGAATACCTCGACAGCGTCAGCAATCGCAATGCCATTCTGCGCTATAACTACGAGGACCTGCTCATCATGAAGATAGGTTTCGGCCTGACCTACACCCACGGCCACCACGCCCTGCGTGCCAACGTCGAAACCTCGGGCAATCTGCTCTCGGCCGTCTCACATGCCGCCCGGTTCCACCAGAACCAGAATGGGCAGTACACGTTCCTCGGTATTGCCTATGCCCAATACGTGAAGTTCGACTTCGACTACACGCACCTGTGGCAGTTCGACACCCACAACCAACTCGTGGCGCATGCCGACTTCGGCATTGCCTGGCCCTACGGCAACAGCACCGTGCTGCCCTTCGAGAAGCGCTACTTCTCGGGCGGTGCCAACTCGGTGCGCGGATGGAGCGTGCGCGGATTGGGACCGGGCTCGTTCCGTGGTACCGACGGCCGCATCGACTTCATCAACCAGACGGGTGATATGAAGCTCGACCTCAACCTTGAATATCGCACTTTCCTCTTCTGGAAGTTCAATGGAGCTGCCTTCATCGATGCGGGCAACATCTGGACGCTGCGCAACTATGCCGAACAGCCCGGCGGTCAGTTCCGCCTCGACAAGTTCTACGAGCAGTTGGCCGTGGCCTACGGTTTGGGCCTGCGCCTCAACTTCGACTACTTCATCCTGCGTTTCGACATGGGCATGAAGGCCATCAACCCCGCCTACCGCGACGCCCACGAGCATTATGCCATCCTGCATCCCCGCTTCAGCCGCGACTTCCAGTTCCATTTCGCCGTAGGACTTCCCTTCTGATTCTTTTTCTCTTGTGTCCTTTGCCTGAAGGGCTGTCACTCTATTATTGCCTTCTTGTCACCCTTTCAGCGACGCAAAATGTCAAGAAAACTTGCCTGTTAACCCCCTTGTAGAATTGAATATTTTCGATTGAAAAAAAATATTTTGGAAATACGGCCGTATTTCGGGCGGTTTGTTAACTTGTTGTGGTTCAGACGTTTAGCTATTTAAGGCATTCTGTTGCTTACGTTTAGAGTATGTAGAGCATAGGTATAGAGGCTGTAGACCTATGGTCTGGAGTATGTATCTCAATGAGTTGTAGCATACAGCTCATTGAGATAGAGGGTCTGGACCATAGGTTTAGTGGGTCTGGAGCTTTGGTACGGAGGGTCTGGAACCATGAAAAAGCCCCCACATCCGGCCGGATGAGGGGGCTTGTGAGTGTTTCACGCTTCTATTTCAATGTTTCACGCGGAGGTCTTTTTGTCGGATTTTTTCAAATAGTGGCGCGCCACGAGGATGATGGCTGCGAGTGCCACGAGGCCCAGGATGACAATCTTGATGTAGTGTCCGTAGCGGGTCAGGCTGTCGTAGAGTTGCTCCTGTGGCACGATGGCGTGCATGTACCAGCCCAGGGCGGCGAGCACCGAGTGCCAGAGTCCGGCGCCGATGGTGGTGTAGAGCAGGAATTTCCAGTAGCCCATGCGCGCCATGCCGGCAGGAATGGAGATGAGATGGCGAATGACGGGCACGAAGCGTCCGGTCAGTGTGGCCACGATGCCGTGGCGGTTGAAGTAGCGCTCGCTCTTCTCCACTTTCTCCTGGTTGAGCAGGCAGAGGTGGCCCCAGCGGCTGTTGGCAAAGCGGTAGATGATGGGGCGGCCCAGATAGCGGCCTGCAAAGTAGTTGATGGTGGCTCCGCAGTCGGCACCGAGCGTGGAGGCCAGGATGACGAGCCACACGTCGAGATGGCCACCGGCAGCGAAGTAGGCGGCTGGCGGCACGACGAACTCAGAGGGCACGGGGATGACGGTGCTCTCGAGAAGCATGAGGAACCAAATCCAATAGTAGTTGAGGTGTTCGAGGATGAACTGATAAAATTCCATTTTCTTTTTTAACTATTCATTACTTATTAAATAATTGTAGTAGTCCTTTGCTTCTACGTCAGGAGGGAAGAGTTCGGAAAGCACGAGCTGGGCTTCGGCAAGATTCTTCTCGCAGGCCAGACGTACGTTCTCGATGAACTCGTCGCGACGTCCGAGAGCGTGGCAGCACAGCGCCTCGTAGGCATAGCCGTCAGTGCGCGTCTGGTCGGAGGTCTCATGAAGGAGTTGGAACATGCGGTAGGACTGCTGGTAGAAGCCGAGGTCGTAGATGGAGATGGCGATGCGCAGCAGGATGCGTGGTGCTGCCTTCGACTGGCTGATGGCGCGGCTGTAGCAGCGCTGTCCCTCGTCGTAGCGCCCGCTTTCGATGAGCAGGTGGCCGCGCATGACGAGCACTTCGCACTCATCGGCCAGCGGCGAGCGGGCCATAAGGTCGAGGTAGTGGAGGGCCTCGTCGGTCAGCCCTTTCTGCGAGAGGGCGAAGGCCAGTTCCTGATAGATGTCGAGTTGGCCGGCGGTGCCGGGCTTCACGACCTGCTCGGCGCGCCGCAGGTGGTCGATGCCCTCGTCGATGAGGTTTTCGTTCATGCAGCAGATGCCCTGATAGAGTTCGCCCGTTTCTTCGCCGGGATAGAGCTGGGCATAGCGGCGGTAGAACTCGCGTGCGTCGTGGTAGTTGCCCAGGCTGAAGAGCCCGTTGGCCTTGTTGAGGATGGCCTCGGCGTCGTCGGGATTGATGGCGATGGAAAACTCGCTGCTCTGGATGGAGTCGCGAATGTTGCCATGCATGAGTTGCGTGGAAGCCAGGTGGTTCCAGTAAGGAGTGGAGTAGGGGTCGCTGTCGATAAGTTCGTTGAAGATGCGCTCGCTCTCCTCGTAGTTGCCGCGGTTCATGGCAATGCGTCCGCGCAGTTCCTTGTAGTCGGCGGCGTCGAAATCGGTGGAGAGTTGCAGCCAGCGGTAGGCCAGTTCCCACTGCTGATAGTCGGCAAAGATGCCAGTGGCGTCGATGATGAAGTCTTCGCGCTCGTCGTCGTAGAGCGAGTCGAGGATGCCTGTGAGATAGCGGTCGGCCTCGTCGGGCTTTCCCTCGGCGATGAGAATCTCGGCTGTGATGTAGTGATAGTCGGGAGACGTGGTGTCGTCGGTCAGACTGACGTAGTGACGTGCCTGGCTGATGTCGCCCGCAATGAGGGCCAGGCGGGCGCGTACGGCCAGTAGCACGGCCGAGGCGGGAAAGATGGTGAGGCCGTAGTCGGCAGCGGCAGTGGCATTGACATCATTGCCGAGCATTTGGTAATACTCGGCAATGTCGGCAATTTCGTCAGGCTCCAGGTAGATGCTGCGGCCTTCGGCCTGTGCAGTCTCGTAGCGCTGGAGGAGTTCCCTGAATTCGTCGCTCTCGTAATATCGGTCGGCTTGAGTCAATATTCTTTCAATTAAAAGCTCTTGAGTCCTACGGTCTTATTGAAGACGAGATGATCGGGTGTGGAGTCGGGATCGGCCATGAAGTAGCCGATGCGCTGGAACTGCAGATATTGGCCCGGCTTCATGGTGGCGGCAAAGGGCTCCACGTAGCACTCGCTTAGCACGTGCAGCGAGTCGGGGTTGATGATCTGCTTCATGGCGGTAACGGCGTCGCACTGCTGCTCCTCGCGGATGGCTGCCATATCGTCGCGCGGATTCTCCACGTTCCACAGGCGCTCGTAGAGGCGCACCTCGGCCTTGACGGCATGGGCGCAGCTGACCCAGTGAAGGGTCTTGCCCTTGATCTTGCGGTTGGCGCCGGGCAGTCCGCTACGGGTCTCGGGATCGTAGGTACAATAGATAGTGGTGATGCGGCCGTCGGCATCCTGGTCGAAGGGATGCTCTTCGTCGCACTTGATGATATAGGCATTCTTCAGGCGCACCTCCTTGCCGGGGGCCAGACGCATGAACTTCTTCTCGGCTACGGCCTGGAAGTCGTCGCGCTCAATCCAGATTTCGCGCGAGAACTCAACAGAGTGTGTGCCGTCGGCCTCGTTCTCAGGATTGTTGATGGCCGTGAGTTGCTCTATCTGGCCTTCAGGGTAGTTGGTGATGACCACTTTCACGGGGTCGAGAACTGCCGATACACGCAGGGCGCGGCTGTTGAGGTCGTCGCGCACGGCACTCTCCAGCAGCTGTATCTCGTTGAGGGCATCATAGGTGGTGTAGCCAATCTTCTTAATGAACTTCACGATGCTCTCGGGGCTGTAGCCGCGACGGCGGAAACCGCAGATGGTCGGCATGCGGGGATCGTCCCAGCCGCTGACGAGGTGCTCGTTGACGAGTGCCAGCAGGTTGCGCTTCGACATAAGCGTGTAAGAGAGATTCAGCTTGTTGAACTCTGTCTGGCGCGGACCTTGGTAGGCGGGATCCATGAGCGTGGAGAGCGTCTTCAGGTTCTTGACGGACTCGGCTGCTTCGGGTGTCTGCAGCCACTCCTTCATCCAACCCACAAACAGGTCGTAGAGGGGGCGATGCTCGACGAACTCCAGTGTGCACCACGAATGGGTGACACCCTCCAGATAGTCGCTCTGGCCGTGGGTGAAGTCGTACATGGGGTAGGCATTCCAGCGGTTGCCCGTCTTCACATGCGGAATGTTCAGCACGCGATAGATGAGCGGATCGCGGAAGAGCATATTGGGATGAGCCATGTCGATTTTGGCGCGAAGCACCAGCGTGCCCGGCTCGCACTGGCCGCTGTTCATGAATTCAAACAGGCGAAGGTTTTCCTCGACAGGACGATCGCGGAAGGGGCTGTTCTGGCCCGGCGACGTAGTGGTGCCTTTCTGCTGGGCAATGACCTCGGCGCTTTGCTCGTCGACATAGGCACGTCCCTGGCGGATGAGCCACACGGCAAAGTCCCAGAGCTCCTGGAAGTAGTCGCTGGCGTAGTAGACGTTGGCCCACTTGAAGCCCAGCCACTTGATGTCGTGCTCAATGCTCTCGATGTATTCGGTGTCCTCTTTCTGGGGATTGGTGTCGTCGAAACGCAGGTTGCAGATGCCGCCGTAGTTCTCGGCTGCGCCGAAGTCCATGGCGATGGCCTTGGCATGGCCAATGTGCAGATAGCCGTTGGGCTCTGGCGGGAAGCGCGTCTGCAGGCGTCCACCGTTCTTGCCTTCGGCCAGGTCTTTCTCTACGATTTGTTCTACGAAGCTCAGGCTTCTCTTCTCCTCAGCGGGGGTGATTTCGTTTGTTGTCATATTGGCTTAATATACTTATAGATGTTCACTATTCAATGAATGAGAGTGCAAAGTTACGAATTTTCGGCGAAAAATCGAATATTTGACACTTTTTTCGTAACTTTGCACCCGTTTTTAAGAAAATAACCAAAAAGAGATAAAAGAAAAATGAAGAAAGCATTTGTATTTCCCGGTCAGGGAGCACAGTTCGTAGGCATGGGCAAGGACCTCTACGACAACAACCCCGTAGCAAAGGACCTTTTTGAGAAGGCTAACGACATCTTGGGCTTCCGCATCACCGACATCATGTTTGCCGGCACTGCCGACGACCTGAAGCAGACGCGCGTCACGCAGCCTGCCGTATTCCTGCACTCAGTCATTTCTGCCTTTTGCGCCACGCCGGCTGAAAACCCCGAGGAAAACCGTCCGTGTATGATGGCCGGACACTCGCTGGGCGAGCTCTCGGCCCTGACGGTGGCTGGTGCGCTGAGCTTTGAGGACGGTCTGAAGTTGGTCTACGCCCGTGCTATGGCTATGCAGAAGTGCTGCGAGGCCCAGCCCGGCACGATGGCTGCCATCATTGCTCTTCCTGACGAAACGGTGGAGCAGGTGTGCCGCGAGGTAAGCACCGACGACTGCATCGTGATTCCTGCCAACTACAACTGCCCCGGTCAGCTCGTCATCTCGGGCCATGTGGAGGCCGTCAATGCTGCTTGCGAGCGGCTGAAGGCTGCCGGTGCCAAACGTGCGCTGGTGCTGCCCGTGAGCGGTGCTTTCCACTCGCCGCTGATGCAGGCTGCCAAGGATGAACTTGCCAAGGCCATCGAGCAGACGGAATTCCGCGAGCCCATCTGCCCCGTCTATCAGAATGTTGATGCACTGCCTCACACCGATCCTGCCGAGATCAAGCAGAACCTCATGGCTCAGCTGACGGGTTCTGTGCGTTGGACGAAGTCGGTGCAGAACATGATTGCCGATGGTGCCGACGACTTCACCGAATGCGGCCCTGGCAAGGCTCTGCAAGGCATGATTGCCAAAATCAGCCGCGACGTAACGGTGCACGGCATCAATTGATTGATAATTTAAAATCGTACATACTAAAATCGTAAATAGATGAAGCCTATCATCTATCAAGTCTTCCCGCGTTGGTATGGCAATCGCAATCTGACGCGTAAGCATTGTGGCACCATCGAGGAGAACGGTTGTGGCAAGTTGGCCGACTTCACTCCCTCGGTGCTGAAGCACTTGCGCCAGATGGGAATGACGCACGTGTGGTACACGGGCGTCATTCGTCATGCCACGATGACCGATTACTCGCACTACGGCATCCCGCGCCAGCATCCCGCCGTGGTGAAGGGTAGGGCAGGGTCGCCTTATGCCATTGCCGACTATTACGACGTCGATCCCGACTTGTCCGTGAACCCCGCTCGGCGCATGGACGAGTTTGAGCGCCTCGTGGCCCGCACCCATCGTGCCGGTCTGAAGGTGGTCATCGACTTCGTGCCTAACCACGTGGCGCGTCAATACAAAAGCATAGCCCGGCCCGAGGGTGTGCGCGATTTCGGTGCTGACGACGACGTCAGCAAGGGCTTTACTCCAAAGAACGACTTCTACTATTGCCCGGGGCAGCCCTTCGAACCCTACTTCGACCGATATCATGGCGAACTGTTCCCCTACGAGGAGATGCCCGCCAAGGCTACTGGCAACGACCACTTCGACAACGCTCCTGGCCGCGACGACTGGTATGAGACGGTGAAGCTAAATTACGGCGTCGACTATTATGCCGGCCGCATCGGCCACTTCGACCCCACGCCCAGCCTCTGGCAGAAGATGCTTCACGTGCTGCTCTTTTGGGCATCAAAGGGCGTCGATGCCTTCCGTTGCGACATGGTGTTCATGGTGCCGGTGGAGTTCTGGCGCTGGGTCATTCCGCAGGTGCACGCTGAGTATCCCGACGTGCTGTTCATCGGCGAAATCTACGACCCCTGGCTCTATCGCGACTTCATCGCTGCTGGCTTCGACTGGCTCTACGACAAGGTGGGTATGTATGACGCGCTGCGCGACATCACCTGTCATCGTCGTCGTGCAGCCGACATCACCAGTCAGTGGCAACAGCTCGACGACATTCGCTCCCACATGCTCTATTTCCTCGAGAACCACGACGAGCAGCGCATAGCCAGCGACTTCTTTGCTGCCGACGGGCGCAAAGCGGTTCCTGCACTCATCGTAAGCGCCATGCTCGGTGAGAATGCGTTCATGCTCTATGCTGGTCAGGAATATGGTGAGCGAGGCATGGATTGCGAGGGCTTCAGCGGTCACGACGGCCGAACGACCATCTTCGACTACTGGAGTGTCGACACGCTCTGCCGCGCCGATTCAGGCGAGCTCACTCCCGATGAACAGTCGCTCTACGAACAACACCGTAGCATTCTCAATATTGCCCGAAAGGAAAAGGCGGTCACAGATGGTGTGATGTTCGACCTCATGTATGTCAACCAGCACATAGGCGACCGCCAATATGCTTTCCTGCGGAAGGCTGAGAAGGATTTACTGCTAGTCGTTGCAAACTTTGCCGATGAAGATGCAACGGCAGACGTTTGTATCCCTCGACATGCTTTCGACTATCTGCATCTAGCTGAAGGAAGCATCGAAGCCAAAGATCTGCTGTCGGGATCCCGAATGACATTGACGCTCGAGGCCGACAAAACAGTGCGGTTATCATTGCCACCGCGTGGAGGCTGTATCCTGAAAATGACCTTTTAAATGAATCATAAAAACCTAAGAGAAAACCTAAGATGGATGACTACATTCTGAACGATCATAACAAAGAAGAGTTTCCGCCCGCGCATACGGCGGAGCACCTCTTGAATCAAGTGATGCAGCGCATGTTCGGCTGTGAACGGTCCAACAATGCACACATCGAACGCAAGAAGAGCAAGATATCATGGATTCTCGATCGCAAGCCCGATCGAAAAGAAGAACAGGCCATTGCCCGCCAGATGAACGAACTCATTGAGCAGGATCTGCCTGTGACGTTCGGTTTCTACACACGGGCTGAGATTGAGGGGATGATAATGGAAGCCGATGAAGAGTCACCCCTGGCACGCCTCTCGCTCGACCGACTGCCTGACGATGCCTCAGAAACCATTCGCTTGGTGAGCATTGGCGATTTCGACGTTTGCCCCTGCATAGGAAAGCACGTTCGGTCCACCTCCCAGATAGGACGCTTTGAGATGCTCGGCACCAACTGGGACAACGACAACCGTTCGTTCCGCATCCGCTATAAAATCGTATAGTTTTCTATATAAACGATTTACGGATTTACAATTTACGATTGCATTTATATCAGCAGACGCTCTGCCCAACAATCGTAAATCGTAAATCCGCAAATTCGTAGATAACACAATGTTTTTTTTACACAGGAATCTTATCGATGCGGCGCTGGTGGCGTCCGCCCTCAAATTCCGTGGCGAAGAACTCGTCCATGATCTTGCGGGCCATGTCTTCATCAATGAAGCGGCCAGGCATCACCAGCACGTTGGCATTGTTGTGCTGACGGATGAGGTGGGCAATCTCGGGAATCCAGCACAGTCCGGCACGGATCTGCTGGTGCTTGTTGAGCGTCATGTTGATACCTTCACCCGAGCCGCAGATGGCTATGCCGGGATACACCTCGCCGCTCTCGATGCCGCGTGCCAAGGCATGACCGAAGTCGCTGTAGTCGCAGGAGTCCTCAGTATAGGTGCCATAGTCCTTGTATTCGAAGCCTTTCTCCTCCAAATACTTCTTTACGAACTGTTTTAAGGCAAAGCCAGCGTGGTCGCTGGCTATGCCTATAGTCTTCACTTCCATATTATGCAAGCAGTTTCTTCACCTGTTCGTAGACGTTCTGGCCGTTGTAGCCGAGCTTCTCGTCGAGCACCTTGTAGGGAGCGGAGAAGCCGAAGCTCTCAAGACCCCATACGCAACCATCGGCACCAACCAGACCTTCGAGGGTGACGGGCAGACCGGCGGTCATACCGAACTTCTTCTTGCCTGCAGGCAGCACGCTCTGCTGATACTCCACGGGCTGCGAGCGGAACAATCCCTCGGAGGGAACGCTCACGAGGCGCACCTTCACACCGTCTTCGCGCAGCAGCTTGGCACCAGCCTCCAGCGTGGATACCTCAGAACCTGAGGCCAGCAGGATTACGTCGTAGTCATCATCACTGCCGGCAACCACATAAGCACCCTTAGTGGCCTGCTCGTAGTCGTTGCCTTCGGGCAGCATCTCGATGTTCTGACGCGAGAAGATGAGAGCGGTCGGCGTGTCGACGTTCTCCATAGCCATACGCCAGCAGACGGTAGTCTCCTCAGCGTCGGCAGGACGCAATACGAGCATCGAGTTGCGGCCGTGGTGGTTCTTCAGTTTCTCCATCAGGCGGATCTGAGCCTCCTGCTCGACGGGCTCATGCGTAGGACCATCCTCGCCCACACGGAAGGCGTCGTGAGTCCAGATGAACTTCACGGGCAGCTCCATCAGGGCAGCCATACGGACGGCGGG
>OCVV012836642.1_pt1 | contig 14247 bp, 13 predicted proteins | sample 1539721 | NCBI WGS metagenome assembly OCVV01 (sample SAMN02144230, study PRJEB22623) | gut metagenome | biome: sheep rumen | host: Ovis aries | place: New Zealand
TGCTATAGATAATATAGAAGCAGGAACAGGAAATCCAAAGACAGGTGATATAAATCTACAAAAATACTTATCAATTGGATTAATAGGAATTGCTGCTATATTAATGGTAGTATCAATAAGAAGAAAATATAGTACTAGAAAATCTAAAGTACAATTCTAGTAGATAAAGAAACAATAGAATATATAAATATTAAAATAATAAAACAAAAAATAACCCACCAGCTTTTGACTGGTGGGCTTTTGGTTTAGAACGAGCCAAGCTCGCTGGCGATAACGTACACGAATACAAAGAAAAGTACCGCGACAAGGATAATCGATGCGATGATTGCGTAGGCAAACAACATGCCGATTTGGCCAACACATATGGCTACAATAAACCAAAATACTACATTGGCTATGATCGAAATCTCTGAACTGAATTCGCTTACTCTTGCAATACACCAAATGATTAATGCAATTTCGCAAACAATCATGAGGATAATAACAAGAGGGCCTTTCCACAGATCAAGCAGGATAGCGAAAATAGCAGTGACTAAAGCAGTAGCAACGAACGGGGTCTGGAAATCTTCTGCTCTCTTGCCGAATGGGGCAGTTCCCATGTTGTAGCGCCGGAACGCGTACAGCAGGAAAAGGAGATAAAGAATGACAAAGACAACCTTAATAATGATACCAAGGATGCCAAGCTTCATGAGCATGATAGCTCTGAAGATAGTACTGATAGTAAACATGGACATACCTCCTATATGAATCATAGACATGTAACTTTTCAAAGTACGATACTTAAATTATACCATATTTTGCTAAAAAAGACAAGAAAGCTTGATAGTGTTGAATTAGAGGCAAAAATATGGTATACTAATTAAAGCCGTTTTTTTCAGGCTATTTTCTAAGGGAAACTTAGAATAGAAAGGGTGCATGTTGAAATGATTGAATTTGAGCGGATTACTATTACTTTGAAGCTTCCTTTTCGCAAGCGGATTTGCTTTGGAGGAGGTCAGACGGTTGATGGAGCAGATACATATTTCTGCAATATCATTACCGAAGATGACTCCTACAAGGAGGAAGTTGAGAGAGTAATAAGGCTACTCAGAGAGGCAAGACGTATGGGGGTTACTAATGCCCATTTCGAAAACAGGAATGAGCATATCTATATTTCTTTCCCCTTCAGCGAGAAGTCCAAAGCGGATGACTTCATGAAGCGTCTGCCGCAAATCTGAAGCATACCTAAAACAGGCTTGAACCGTAATTGGTTCAAACCTGTTTTTTTATAGAAATAAAGCAAAAATACTTGACATTTTGGCGAAAAAGGTGTAAAGTAATAATGCTTTACAAAATAAAAAGAGGTAAAGATATGATTGAACATGTAAGACTAAGTATTTTACTTGGAATATATGGTTCTCTTTTAACCGAAAGGCAATTAGAAATATTAGACAATTATTATAATGATGATATGTCTTTAACGGAAATTGCAGAAAAATTTGATATATCAAGACAAGCTGTCTTAGATAATGTAAAAAAAGGTGAAAAGAAATTACTTGAATATGAGGAAAAACTTCACATATTAAGTGACCATGAATCAAGAAAAAATAAAATTGATAAGATACAAGATATCTTATCAAATAAAATTACACAAAAAGATATAGACACTATAAATAAACTATTAAAACAAATAGATTAAAAAGTACGTTTTGGAGGAAAAAGCATGGCTTTTGAAAGTTTATCAGAAAAGCTACAAGCCTTTACAAAAAAGTTAAGAGGCCAAAGTAGAATTAATGAGAAAGAACTAGATGAAATGCTTAGAGAAGTAAAATTAGCACTTCTAGAAGCAGATGTTAACTATAAAGTTGTTAAAGATTTCGTAAAAGAGATACATGACAAAGCACTTGGACAAGATGTACTTAAATCACTGACTCCAGGACAACAAGTAGTAAAAATAGTTAAAGATGAATTAATAGATCTTTTAGGTGGAACTGACAGTAAAATTGCTTTTTCACAAAATCCACCAACAATAATTATGCTAATAGGTCTACAAGGATCTGGTAAAACAACTACAGCAGGAAAACTTGCTAACCTTATAAGAAAACAAGGAAAGAAACCACTTCTTGTAGGACTAGATATATATAGACCAGCTGCTATAGATCAGTTGGAAACAATAGGAAAACAATTATCAATTCCAGTTTTTGCAGATAGAAATGCAAAAGATGTTGCTAGAGTTGCAAGACAATCAAAAGAAGTTGCTATATCAAAGCTATGCGACACCATTATCTTAGATACTGCAGGACGTCTTCAAATAGATGAAAAATTGATGCAAGAGCTTAAAGATATCAAATCGGGTGTTCATCCACATGAGATAATGCTTGTAGTTGACTCAATGACTGGACAAGAAGCAGTAAATGTTGCACAAAAATTTGATGAAGATCTTGGAATTGATGGTGTAATTCTTACAAAACTTGATGGTGATGAAAGAGGTGGTGCTGCAATCTCTGTAAAGAAGGTTACAGGAAAACCAATCAAATTCATAGGAACAGGTGAAAAGTTAAATGAATTTGAAGAATTTCATCCAGATAGAATGGCTTCTAGAATATTGGGAATGGGTGATGTACTTTCAATAATTGAACAAGCAGAAGCAACAATCTCTCAAGAAGAAGCTGAGAAACTTGAAAAGAAATTGATGAAAAATAAGGAAATGGATCTTAATGATTACTTAGCTCAACTAAGACAAATCAAAAAGATGGGACCACTTTCATCAATTATGAAATTAATCCCTGGAATGGGACAATATGCAGACAAAGTTGATGACAAAGAACTTGTCAGAGTAGAATCAATTATTTCTTCTATGACAAATGAAGAAAGAGAAAATCCTAGAATATTGAATGGACAAAGAAGAATTAGAATTGCAAATGGTTCTGGAACAAGAGTCCAAGATATAAATAAATTCATGCAAGCATTTGAAGCAACTAGAGACATGATGAAAAAGATGTCTAAAGGAAAAATAGACCCAAGAATGAAGAAAATGATGAAAGACATGAATATGGACAATTTTTCAGAAGAAGATTTAGAAGACCTAGAGAAAAAACTAGGCAAGAAGTAGTTATTAAATTTTTATATTTAATATAGATCTAAAATTTTATGGAGGTGAATACTAATATGGTAAAGATCAGATTACAAAGAGTAGGAGCAAAAAAAGCACCTTTCTATCATATAGTTGTTGCTGATTCTAGAGTTGCTAGCACTGGCAAAATTATTGAACAAATAGGTACTTTTGATCCTATGACAAATCCAGAAAAAATCGTTCTTGATAAAGAGAAAGTTGAAAAATGGATAAAAAATGGTGCTAAACCTACAGACACAGTTAAAGCTTTAATAAAGAAAGCAGAGTAATTGCAAGGAAGGTAAATTAGCATGGAAGAAACTTTAAAAATAATGATTGAAAATCTTGTAGATAACAAAGATGAGATTGAAATAACATCTGAAGAAAATGGCAACAGAGTGAATTTCAAAGTAAAAGTTAACAAAGATGAAATGGGAAAAGTTATCGGAAGACAAGGTAAAATTGCTCATTCAATCAGAACAGTTATGAAAGCTGTTGGTAATAAAGAGCAAAAGAAAGTAGAAGTTGAATTTCTAGACTAGAAGGAAAATAAATGGAATATTTAAATGTAGGTAAAGTTGTTAATACATTTGGTATTAAAGGTGAAATTAAAATATATCCAGCACATGATTATTTCAATGAACTAGATCACTTAGTAATTAAAGAAAAATCATATTGGATTGAAAAAATGAGATTTCAAAAACCTTTATATGTTGTAAAACTTCAAGGCATAGATGATATTTCTGATGCAGAGTTACTTAAAGGAAGTGAAGTCTTTGTAGAAAAAGATGAAGTTCCAGCTCTTCCAGAAAACACATATTATATTGAAGACATATTAGGCTTTGATGTTATTACAGATGAAGGCAAAACTTTAGGAAAATTAGATGATGTATTTAATACAGGAGCTAATGACATATACCAAGTAGGAGAGATTTTATTACCTGCAACAAAAGAAGTAATCCTAAAAGTAGATCTTGAAAAGAAACAAATCTTAGTACATTTGTTGAAAGGTATGATTTAAGTTTTGAAATATTATATTTTAACACTCTTTCCAGAAATGTTTGAGTCTCTTAAGACTAGCATTATAGAAAGAGCAAGAAAGAAAAATCTAATAGAAATTGAAACAATTAATATTAGAGATTTTTCAAAAAATAGTTATAATCAAGTAGATGATACACCTTATGGTGGAGGAGCAGGAATGGTAATGATGCCTGACATCGTAGCAGATTCTATAAAATTTGCTAAAACCAAATCGCCTGATGCCAAAGTTATTTATTTAACACCACAAGGCAAAGTACTTAATCAAAAAAAGATTGTAGAACTTTCAAAAGAACATGACTTAATATTACTTTGTGGTCACTATGAAGGTATTGACGAGAGAGTAATAGAAAAGTATGTTGATGAAGAAATCTCAATTGGCGATTATGTACTAACAGGCGGTGAAATACCAGCCATGTGCTTAGTAGATGGTGTTTCAAGATATGTAGAAGGAGTACTTTCAAAAGAATCCATTGTAGAAGAATCATTTAGTACAGACACACTTCTAGAATATCCTCAATATACAAAACCTTATGAGTTTGAGGGTATGAAGGTACCTGAGATTTTAATAAGTGGAAATCATCAAAAAATTGATGAATGGAGACAAGATCAAAGGTTAATTACAACATATAATAAACGTAAAGATTTATTAGATGAAACTCAAAGAAATCTTGCAAAGAAGATTATTAAAAAATATAAAGATTAAGAAAGGAGTAAATCATGGATATAATTAATTCTATAGAACATGAACAATTAAAAAGTTCAATTCCTCATATAAAAATTGGTGATACTGTAAGAGTTCATCAAAGAATTAAAGAAGGAAATAGACAAAGAATCCAGGTTTTTGAAGGAATTGTTATAAAAGAACAAAATGGTGGATTAAATTCAACATTCACTGTTAGAAGAATTTCATATGGAGTAGGAGTTGAGAAAACATTCTTAATGCATTCTCCATTAATCGAGAAAATCGAAGTAATTAGAGTAGGAAAGGTTAGAAGAGCTAAACTTTATTATTTAAGAGATAGAGTTGGTAAAGCTGCTAAAACTAGAGAAAATATTGGAGCAAACCTTCATAGAGAAGATATTATCATTAAGGAAGAAGTTCCTGGAGAGAGTGAAGAAGCTGAAAATGCTGAGAACACTCAAGATATCGCTACAGAAGCTGATGTAAAGGCTGCAGAAGTAGTAGAAAATGAAGAAGTAAAAGAAGCTGAGGCTGCTGAAGAAGTTAAAGCTGAAGAAGCACCAAAAGCTGAAGAAGACAAAAAAGAAGATGCAGAATAATTAGATCTATAAAAAAGGGGTACTATTTAACGTACCTCTTATTTTTATGCTGTTTACAAAACAATAAAAAAATGGTTTAATATGGATGCATTTTTAAGACAATAGGAAAGGTTATTAAATTGAGCAATTTACAATCATACATTAATGAAGTAAAAGAAAAGACCAAAGGTTTAAATGAAATAGAAACAATTAGATATATATATTTGGATTTAGGAAAGAAATTCTCATTTGATAAAAGATTTTATTCTGGAAATAGTTCACAAAAAAGGATTTCTTATACTGAATCAGGATCGCCAGATGCACCTGAAAAAGGGATGACTTCTGGAATAATAATTTGTAAGACCTCGTCAAGAATATTAAAAGAAATATTAAATTCTTTAGATATTTACACAGATACATATACTATACATGATGATGCAGATAAACAACATCCTCATGTTTACAATATTTGTAGACTAAAAGATGGAAGAGTTATTTCTTTGGATTTACAACAAGATTTGAATAATATTCAATCACATTCTAGAACTAAGTTTTTTGGGTTAAATGGAGGCCAAACAGATGAAGTGCTTTCAAGATTTGAAATTGAACAAATAGATAAAAAGCTTGGGTATATAACACCTGAAAAGTATTATTCAGATAGCTATATAGATATGTTAAAATATCATGCGGATATGTTTGATGACTTTTATGAAAAGGCTGATTTTGTTTTGCAAAATCTAGAGATTTTTGAAAACAAATATATGGAATTTCCAGAAAGAAATTGGTATCATAAAAGATTGTTGGAGAAAGTTTTTCCAAGTGATGAATATAGAAAACTAATCTTTATGAAATGCTATACTAAAGATGCTTCCGGCCAAAAAGAATACAAGAACTATATTGGTATAGAAAGAGGAGCAGAACCAATCTTTTATAGATATAATGAAGATGAAGCAAAGTATGATAGAATAACCCCAGAAGAGCTTATTCAAGATGAAGAAAATGGCTTAGTAGTAGATACTGGCATATATGGATTAAAACAAATAAGAAAGCGATATCTTGAAACACATAGTAGAGATGATAGCCAAGATATATAGATAGGAGAGACATTATGGATAAAAAATATGATGTAATAGCAATAGGAATGGGACCAAGTAGTGTTTTTATGGCCTATGAATTAGTACAATTAAAGAAGTATAAAAAAATACTTCTTATTGAACAAGGAAAAAGAGTAGAGGACAGAAATTGTCCATTAGAAAAATTAGGAAAGTGTATAAAATGCAAACCATATTGCAATATAACTAGCGGATTTTCAGGAGCTGGTGCTTTTTCTGATGGAAAACTTTCTTTATATAATGAAGAAGATGATGATATATATGTTGGTGGAAATGTCCATGACTATTTAGGAGTAGATGCAACAAAGAAATTAATAGATTATGCAGATAGTGTATATCTTAAATTTGGTGCAGATAAACATTTAGAGGGAATCGAATATAAAGAAGAGGTTGCAAAACTTAAAGCTAAAGCTAAGAAAAATGGTTTAGATTTAATATCTATTCCAATTAGACATCTAGGAACTGAAAAAGCGCATGATCTTTATAAAAAGTTAGAAGATTATCTTGAAGAACATGGTGTAGAAATGTTATTCAATACTTGTGTTGATGATCTTATTATTGAAAAGGGTGCTATAAAAGGTGTTAAGGCAAGAAATGTTTTAAATAATGAAGAAGAGACTTTTAAGGCTGACAAAGTTGTTATAGCTGTTGGAAGAAAAGGTGCAAATTGGCTTGTAGATATTTGTGAAAAACATGATATTCAAACTGAAGCAGGTGTTGTTGATATTGGAGTAAGATATGAACTTTCTGATGAAGTTATGAAAGATGTTAACAAATATATGTATGAGGGAAAATTTGTTGGAAAGCCAGGTCCTTTTGGAGATAAAGTAAGAACCTTTTGCCAAAATCCTAGTGGATTTGTATCTTCTGAAGTTTATGATAATGATTTAAACTTAGTAAATGGACATTCGTATAAAGAAAAGAAAAGCCAAAATACTAATTTAGCAATTCTAGTATCACATCATTTTAACCATCCATTTGATAAACCAATAGAATATGGTAGAAATGTTGCTAAAAACTTAAATGAATTAGGAGCAGGAAATGTAGTTGTTCAAAGATTAGGAGACATCTATCGTGGTAAGAGAACATGGGAGAAAGAACTTACTACTAATAAAGTAAAGGCTACATTAAAATCAGCAACAGCAGGGGATATAACATTTGCAATAGGATATAGAACAATGACAGATATACTTCAATTTATAAGAAGTATGGATAAAGTTGTTGAAGGCTTTGCTAATCCTGAAAACCTTTTATATGCTCCAGAGATTAAATTCTATAGTAATAAAGTATCAATAAATGAAAATTTTGAAACAAATATTAAAGGATTATATTCTATCGGAGATGGAGGAGGACTTACAAGAGGCCTTATGATGGCTTCTGCCAGTGGAATACATCTAGCAAGAGTTATATAGAATCTTTTATGAATAAATAACCTCACATTGTTTACAATAGTTTAACAATGTGAGGTTATTTTCATGTTAAAGAGATGTCAATCACATAGCGCAGTAGGTGGTTATTTAAATAAATAATCACTTTTTTCTTTACTTTATTCAAAAAAAGTGCTATAATAGTAATGTGTTACAAAAAGGGGTTATATGCTCTTTAGAAGAGACTTGAGCAGGAAGGAGACGTACGTATATGTTTAATGTGGGAGATAACATCGTATATCCTATGCATGGAGCAGGTACAATTGATTCAATAGAAGAAAAAGAGATTCTTGGAGAGAAACAAAGTTATTATATTATTAAAATGCCAGGTGAAGTAAAGGTAATGGTTCCAACAGCCAAAGCTGAGGCTATGGGTGTTAGAAGCGTTATTGATTCAGTAGGCGCTAATAAAGTACTTAAAATTCTTGAGGCAGATGAAACAGAAATGTCTCAAAATTGGAGTAAACGTTATAGAGAGAATCTTGACAAGATGAAAACAGGAGATATTTATGAGGTCGCAGACGTTGTAAGAAACTTGAGTTTCAAACAAAAAGAAAAAGGGACCCTTTCAACTGGTGAGAAAAAGATGCTAAATAATGCTAAGGTTATATTAGTAAGTGAACTAAGTTTAGCTGAAAATTCATCACAAGATGAAATAGAAAAATTAGTAGAGAACAAGATAGAAATGTCTTACAAAGAATATAGAGTTCCAACAGAAGCTAAAATTGATTTACAACAAAATGCTGTAAACAAATTTATTCCTTTTAATGGAACATCAACAAATGTTTAAGTAAAAAATGAGCCTTAGGCTCTTTTTTTATGCTTATTAATCAAAATCCTTAATTTTTAGAAGGATTTTATAAATATTTGTCGAAATAATAAAATATGAGAAAAAATTCAATGTCTTAATCGAATAACAAGAAGAGCCTAACAACTCTTTTTTATTTTTTTGACTAATTGGAGAAGAAAGGAGAACGGATGCCTCGTTATAGTGATGAGATTTTAGATGAAGTTAGAAGAAATAACGATATTATCGATATTATCTCACAATATACTGCACTAAAGCGTAAGGGCAGAAACTATTTTGCTTGTTGCCCATTTCATAATGAGAAAACCCCTTCTTTTTCAGTAAGTCCAGATAAACAAATATTTAAATGCTTCGGCTGTGGAGTAGGAGGAGATGTTGTACATTTTCTTATGAAAATTGAAAATATTACTTTTCCAGAAGCAGTTCAAGAATTAGCGGCTCGTGCACATATACAACTGCCAACTAGTGATGATCCAACAGAAAATGCAAGAGAAATATTGAAGTCTAAAGTATATAAAGTAAATGATGAAGCAGCATTGTTTTATCATAACCAATTATATGATTCAAAGATAGCTAAAGAAGCACAAGACTATGTAAAAAAACGCAAAATGACAAATACAACATTAAAATCATTTTTAATAGGATATAGCAGCGATAATAATGAACTTACAGCACATTTAAAATCAAAAGGATTTAAAGAAGAGGAAATGCTTGCTTCAAATTTGATTGGAAAATCCAAAACAGGGATTCTATATGATAAGTTTAAGCATAGACTAATGTTTCCAATTCAAGATGTACGAGGAAGAACTATCGCATTTGGTGGAAGAGTATTAGATAATAGTAAACCTAAATACATAAACTCGCCAGAAGATATAGTTTATTCTAAAGGAAGAAATTTATTTGGATTAAATGTTGCAAGAAAAGGCCAAACAGGATTATTAAAAAGAATATTAGTTGTAGAAGGTTATATGGATGCAATTTCGTTATATCAAAATGGAATAACGAATGTAGTTGCAAGCCTTGGTACGGCATTAACACAAAGCCAGGGATGGCTTCTTAGAAAAAATGCTGAACAAGTAATATTTGGATATGATGCAGATGGGGCAGGACAAACTGCTATAATGCGTGGAATTGACATCTTAAAAAATATGGGCATAGATATCCGCATTTTGCAAATAAGTGGTGCAAAAGATCCAGATGAATATGTTGTGAAATTTGGACCTGATAAATTTAGAAGATGTATGGATGAAGCTATTTCTGTGGTTGAATATAAGATAAAAATATTGAAACAGAAATTCAATTTAAATAATACATCAGATAAAATTAAATTCTTGAATGAAATTGCTAAGATATTAGCTGATGAAGATAACACAATAGAACGTGAAGTATACATTGATAAGATTGCTAAAACATATTCAATTTCAAGTGAAGCTATATTAGCAGAAATTGGAAAAATCACCAACAGAAATACTAATACCAAAGTGATGGGAAAGAAAATTCTTGAAAGACCTGATGAGGTTGTAAGACAAACAAGGGTAGAAACCAATGTTGATGTTGATGATTCTAAAATAAATGCTAATGTTTTGAAAAAAGAAAAGATGACAATATACCTTTTGATAAATCATAAAGAGAATTGTTATGACAGAATAAAAAAGGCAGTTGATTTGAAATATATAAAATCAAAGAAAAATAAAATGATTTTAGAAAAACTACTAGATGATGCAAACAAGAATGTTGATAATGAAAATATTATAGGTTTATTTGATAATCAAGAAATAATAGATTATTTAAGTGGAATATTAGTAACCGATTTTGAAATAGAAGATGAAGAAAGAGCTATTAGTGATATTGAAAATTATTATCTAAAAGAAATTCAAATAAACCGCAGAGATGAAATCTTAGAACAATTGAAAACAAAAGATCAATTGACAGAAGAAGAAATAAAGAGTTTAGAAAAAGAATTAAATGATATCATCATGGGACTTGCTAAGATAAAGTAGGAGGAATAGATGAAAAAATCTGATGAAGTAGTTAAAAGCGCAATCGATAAAATAGATAGTATGCGTATTGCAAAACAAAAAGAAATTGAAAAAGAAGAAAAAGAAAGCAAAAAAGAAGCTGCTAAAGAGAAAGAAAAGAAAGAAGCAAAGGCTAATAAAGTGTCAAAAGAAAGTAAACAAGAAGAAAAAGCTACTAAAAATAAAGCAAATGAAGTAAAAGAGGATAAAGCAGAAAAGAAAGCAGAAAAAGAGAAAAAAGCTGAAAAGAAAGCAAAAAAAGAAGAAATAATAGACGAACCTCAACTAAATCCAGAAAACTTTGAAGATGATGAAAAAACTTCTAAAAAAGGCAAAAAAGGTGAAGACAAAATAGAAAAAATTCTAAACATGTCAAAGAAAAGTGGAAGAATTACTTATAATGATTTAGCAATGCAAATTGCAGAAGCATCTCCAGAGCAAATGGAAAAAGTATTTGATGCTTTAGACAAAGCTGGAATAAAAATAATAAATGATGATATCGAAGATGCTGAACCAGATGATGAAACATTAGAAAGTATCGAAGAGGTTTCAGTTGAAGATTTAGATTTAGAGAACATTGAAGGTGTATCAATAGACGATCCTGTTAGAATGTATTTACATGAAATAGGAAAGATTCCATTACTTACATATGAGCAAGAATTAGAATTAGCTAAACAAATTGTTGATGGTAAAGAAAGAGCTAAGGATAAATTAACAGAATCAAACTTAAGATTAGTTGTAAGTATAGCTAAAAAATATGTTGGACGTGGAATGTTATTCTTAGATTTAATCCAAGAAGGAAACATGGGATTAATCAAAGCTGTTGAAAAATTCGATTATACAAAGGGATATAAATTTTCAACATATGCTACATGGTGGATTAGACAAGCTATAACTCGTGCAATTGCAGATCAAGCAAGAACTATTAGAATTCCAGTTCATATGGTAGAAACTATTAATAAATTAATCAGAACATCTAGACATCTATTACAACAAAATGGTAGAGAACCTACTCCAGAAGAAATAGCAGCTGAAATGGAAATACCAGTTGAAAAAGTTCTAGAAATTCAAAAAATAGCACAAGATCCAGTATCATTAGAGACTCCTATTGGAGAAGAAGATGATAGCCATCTTGGAGACTTTATAGAAGATGAAGATTCACCATCACCACAAGATGCAGCTTCATATACAATGCTTAAAGAACAATTAAATGATGTAATGAAAACATTAACTCCAAGGGAAGCAAAAGTACTTAGACTTAGATTTGGATTAGATGATGGAAAATCAAGAACATTGGAAGAAGTTGGAAAACAATTTAATGTTACTCGTGAAAGAATAAGACAAATTGAAGCAAAAGCTTTAAGAAAATTAAGACATCCATCAAGAAGTAAGAAATTAAAAGAGTATATGTAAAAACATATACTCTTTTTTATGTTTGTTGTTCTCTTTTTTTTATTCTTTATCTTTTATTTTTTTGTTATGATTTTTTATTTTTTCTCATATTTCTATTATTTATTTTTCTATTTTCTTCTTTTGTTACAATTATTAGTTATTTCACCTATTTTCTTGAAGTAATATTTTTGGCTATGCTAATATTATAATGTGATAAACTAAGGATAAATAGGATGGAAGATTTTGTTCTTTTAAACTACAATTCAAATGAATATGTTTTAATCGACTCTTACATGTACGAAGGCAGAGAAGTATATCACTTTGCTTCAGTATATGATCATTTGTTGTGCGAAAAAAAGGATGAAAACTATTGTCCTATTACAGATGAAACAGCTGAAAAAATTAAGGACTATTTAGGCCTTAAAAGTCAAGCTGTTCTTTTTGAAGAAGACTTAAGTATGCCTAAAAATGGCACTACAAAGGAAGATTTGAATAATAATAGTGTTATATCAAATGGATTAAGTTTTTCTGAAAAAGAGCAGGAAAAAGAAGAAGATAAAAAACAAACTGCTCCAGAGATAGATTCAAGTTCTTTAATGGCATATAGTACACAAAGCTATCCTGTTTTAATGACAATCTATAGAAAGATTACTAGTGTAGCAAGGCAATTAGATTTAAGTACACAAAACCAAATGATGTATGAGATTATCACTAAATTAAATTCTTTAATGAATGAGGGATATTCACTTAATATTAATGAAATAGTAAGAAAAATGCAGGATGGATATGTTTATAAGAATTCTACATTAAATCATACTTATTTAAATGGATATTATGATGTACAAAATAATGTAATAATCTTAAAAGACAATTTTGTAGATAATAGATATTTACCACTTTCAAAAAGAGTTATAGCTCATGAGTTTATACATAGAAGTTCAGGAAGAGATTATATTTCAAATAATTCTAAAATGCATGGATTAATTGAAGGACAAACTGAGAACTTGGTAGAACATTTCTACGGAAACAAAACTTCTACTATTCTTAATACATATAAACAAGAAGATAATCTTATTAAATCAAAAGAAGTAAGATTAAATGTTTCAAATGAAACAGCATATCCTTTAAATGTATCTTTGGTACAACAAATGGAGTACATTTTAGGAGAAACTTCATATAAGAGCATTCTTGAAGGAAATAGTGAATTCGAAAATAAATTTGCTTCTAAATACGGATTACCATTGTTAATTACAATGAAAGCTAGAAGCTGTAAACACACTAATAGATTAAATAGAATTATAGAAACACTAATTATGCAACAAGCAGATAGCGATATATCTTTAAGCAAAAATGACTATGATGAAATAGGATATTTTCAAGAAACTCAAAATATATTGCTACATAAAGCTTTTGATTCAGATTTTAGTAGAATAAAAACAGATGAAGATGCTAAAAAATTCTTAACTAAACTACGTGAGTTTGAACCATATAGAGCAAGAGTTGTAAGAATATCTATGGGAAAAACAACTCCTGATAATAGTTTCGAGTTTTATTATAATGAGATGTATACTAAAACCAATGATTTATTAGAACAATTAGGATACAACCATTTAGATATATATAAAGCTATAGGAGAGCTTTTCTATAAATCACAACCAAATTATCCACAAATACCAAAAGAACAAACTTTGGCAAATGCTAAAAAGACTAAATTTGATTCTATGGTTTATTCTTGTATGAAATATGATAAGATTTTGGATCCTAATGATATTATGACATATTTGATTAAGGTTCCAGATACAAATGACTATTGCTTAGTTTCTACAGTTAATTCAATAACTGAAAGAGCTATACCAATTCCAGATGTTTATAGTACAAGAAAATTTGTAAAAGATATAGTAAAAAATGATACAAAATTTGATGAATATATTCGTGGAAGCAAATATGAATATCAAGAAATAAATTTTGAAAAAAGTGCTGAAGAAATAAAAGCAGAAGTTCAAAAAGAAATAGATAAGCAAAATAAAGAACTTCAAAATAATTTTGATCAGAAAAAAGCATTAAAAAATCTTGGAATGAATAGAACTAAGGATGAGAT
>OCVV011329755.1_pt1 | contig 14241 bp, 8 predicted proteins | sample 1539721 | NCBI WGS metagenome assembly OCVV01 (sample SAMN02144230, study PRJEB22623) | gut metagenome | biome: sheep rumen | host: Ovis aries | place: New Zealand
GTAAATAATTAAATAACATATGTTTCTTATTCTTAATTATATAAATAATTGTTATTAAGAATAATAATATAATAACTGTTCTAGAACCTGTTATAAATAAACTAATTAATAAGAATAATCCAATTGAAGCAGATATATTCTCTTTCTTTTCTACATATTTTAAATTAAGTATGAAAGCTACACCTAATAAACATGCTAATGCATTAGGATACATAAATGTAGAAACTATTCTTCCTTCAGTTAATATATCTAAATCAAAATTACCATTTATAGTTAATAATAAATCATTAGTAATCTTAGTAGTTGCCATATCAAAACCAATTATTGCTAATATAACTGATATATATATAATAGTTTTAGATACCAAATCTTTATTATCATCAGATATTATATTATTTGAAGTTAATATAAATAAGAATAAACTAAAGTATCTTAATATATAAAATATTGTTCCATTCAAATCAACATAACTACCAAATATTAAAGGAATTATTGATGATATAAATAGTAATAATATTAATAATGATAATTTATTGAGCTTAATCTCTTTATTAAATAATAGGCTAATAAAAGTAACGATAGTAAAGATATTAATAATGTAATCATTCTTACTTAATGGATTACCAGTAAAAATAGTTGCTATAAATAATAATGTTATAAATAATACCAAATTAATCTTCTTTACCATCATAAACACCCTATAAAAATTATAACATAAAAAAGTAGATAATCACTTATCTACTATTTAATCTTTTTAAATTTATTATATTTACTTAAATATCCAATTGATATAAGTAACATACCTGCTAATACTACTAATGAGATATAATTATTTAATCCTGTCTTAGGGTTTTCTGTTATTTCTTCTTCACCTTTAACTTGATTAGCTATTATAGGTACAATATTACTTGCTTCATTGTTAGTATTATATACAGTTTCATTTTCACTATCTAGGTTAATATATCCTAATTTAGAATTAAGTACTTTGATCTCACCATCTACATTGGCATTTTCTTTTGGAGTAATATTAAATGTAGCTATTTTATAAGTATATTTAGGAAGATAATAACAATCATCATCGTCATCAATGGTAATTTTAGGTAATCCTAACGCATCTTTCACTGTAGGATAAGTAGTAGAAGATGAATCATCTAATCTATATATGCACATTTTTTCAGCTTGTATATATTCATCAATATGTTTTTCAAATTCTTCTTCACTATTAAAACCTAAATCAGCTATAGATGTAATTTTCTTACTATAATCATATACACTTCCACTTATAGATGTATCATTTATTTTAAAAGAAGATAATTTATTAACATTTATATTTGATATATTATATTTATCACTTTCTAATTTTAAATCAAGAATAAACGGCATATCAAAATTAGATATTGGCATAAATGAATAATATAATGCACAAGTAGTCGATTCACCATAATTTACATTTTCATTATCACATTTAATTTCAAAGTTAAGATCCATAACCATTGGTACAAATACATCCTTTTTATTATTAGGAATATTATCGGCTGCTGCTAATCTAGATTTAAATATGTAACTTCTTGTATTAGTTGTAGGAGCTACTTGTTGATGTTTCCATATTACATTCCTTCCATATAATTTAGGAATTATAAAATCAGTTTCTGTATAATCTTCAATACCAAACAATGCAACAGGATTATCAGCATATATATCTGTATAAAAACGATAATAACCAGAATTGCTAATAGGAGTAGATTGGTAGGTAACTGTCATAGGATTGTATGTTGTATAGTACATATAACCATATTGTGTAGTAAATAATGCATAAGTAGCATTTATTAAAGACATATTAACATATGTATCGCCAGATTTATATAATACATCATCCTTAAAATACTCACCATTCATATCTATAGTTTCAGCATTAACTGTTAAAACTCCACATGCAAGTAATAATGTTAATATTTTTATGATTTTTTTCATGTAATCACCTTGTACAATTATTATACTATGAATGTTTACCGATAAATATCGTTGATGTAAATCATTTGTAGACTTTACGTATTATTTTACATAAAAAAGAAGAGTAAACTACTCTTCTTCATCATCAAATAATATTACTTTACCAGCTTTTAAGCTCTTCTTAACATCGATTGCTCTTTGATTAGAAGAACCAGCATATTTTAATTTAGGATCTCTTAATTCATCTACATATTGACCATCTACTAAAACATCTAGATAGTTAATAACTTCTTGTTTAGATACATAATCTTCATAAGTGAATCCTGACCATGACCACAATGACTTATTAGGAAATCTTTCTTTAAACGCTTTAGCTAGTTTAGTTGTACCAGGTAAATTTGTTGGATGCATAGGTTCTCCACCTAACATAGATAATCCAACAATATAATCATTATCACATAGATCAAGTATATGCTCTATTGTTTCATCAGTAAACTCTTCGCCTTTATTAAAATCCCATGTTTCAGGATTAAAGCAATTCTTACAGTGGAAAGCACATCCTTGAAAGAATATGGATACTCTAACACCTGGTCCGTTAGAGATATCCATTTTTCTTATCTTATTGTATCTCATATTAATCGTCCTTATTATCTAAGTGAATTACTCTTTCTTTTATTTCTTGAGTTCTTCCTTTATTCCAGAAGTTTGTACCAATGTAACCACATGTTCTTCTGGCTACATTTAATTTATCATGATCTCTATTACCACAGTTTGGACAATACCATTCTAAATTATCATCAATTAAGATTTCACCAGTATATCCACATTCATGACAATAATCACTCTTAGTATTTAATTCAGCATACATGATATTATCATAGATAAATTTAATAACTTCCATAACTGAATTTAAGTTATTCTCTAAGTGAGCAGTTTCAATATAAGAGATAGCTCCACCTGGAGATAATCTTTGGAATTCTGATTCTAATTTTAACTTAGTAAATGCATCAATTTCTTCAAATACAGGTACATGATATGAGTTAGTAATATAATCTCTATCAGTGATTCCTTTAATAACTCCAAATCTTTCTCTTAAACCTTTAGCAAATTTATATGTAGTAGATTCAATTGGAGTACCATATACTGAATAATCGATATCTTCAGCAGCCTTCCATTTTTTACACATATCATTCATGTGTTCCATAACTTCTAGACCAAATTCTTTACCCTTACCATTATCAGTATGAGAATGTCCAGTCATATATTTAACACATTCATAAAGACCAGCATATCCTAATGAAATAGTCGAATATCCATGATGTAATAATTCATGAATAGATTCACCTTTATCTAATCTAGCTAATGCACCATGTTGCCATAAAATTGGAGCAACATCTGATGTAGCATGAGATAATCTTTCATGTCTTAATTGTAATGCTCTATGACATAATTCTAGTCTTTCATCAAAAATCTTCCAGAATAATTCCATATCTTTACCTGATGATAAAGCAACATCTGGTAAGTTAATAGTAACAACACCTTGATTAAATCTACCATAGTATTTACCAACACCTGGTTTATAATTTCCAGCCTTAGCAATATTACCTAAACTAATAGATCTATCAGGAGTTAAGAATGAACGACAACCCATACATGGATAACATTCACCTTCACCGAATTCATTCTTCTTTAATTCCTTCATTACTTTTTCAGAAATGTAATCAGGAACCATACGTTTAGCTGTACACTTAGCAGCTAACTTAGTTAAATAATAATATTTTGATTTTGGTTTAATATTATCTTCTTCAAGTACATATAATAATTTAGGGAATGCAGGAGTTATATAAACACCTTTTTCATTCTTCATACCTTGAATTCTTTGATTTAATACTTCTTCAATGATCATTGCAAGTTCATCTTTATATTCATCTGTTTCACCTAAATACATAGCTACAGATAAGAATGGAGCTTGACCATTTGTAGTAGTCATTGAATTTATTTGATATTGGAAAGTTTGAACACCATCAACAATTTCTTTTTTAAGATCTTCTTTTGCGTATTCTTCAACTTGTTTCTTAGTTAATTTTCTCTTTTCATATTTTTTAACATAAGCTTCATATGATTTTCTAACAAATGGAGCTAAATGAGTTAAAGTAATTGTTGCACCACCATATTGTGATGATGTAACAGATGTAATAATTTGAGTTGCTATAGTCATAGCTGTTAAGAATCTATGAGGAGATTCTATCATTACACCATTTATATTAGTTCCGTTTTGTAACATATCTTCTAGATTTATTAAATCACAGTTATGTAATGCATTTTGTGCGAAATAGTCAGCATCATGGAAATGGATAATACCAGCATCATGAGCTTTAACAATATCTTCAGGTAGTAAGAATCTACGAGTAATATCTGTAGATGTAATACCTGCTAAATAATCTCTTTGAGTAGTTACTACTCTAGCATTCTTATTTGAGTTTTCAGTATTCCAATATTCTGATTCACCATCAATTAACTCTTTAATTGATTTATCAGTAGTATTACTTCTTCTTACTAATTCTCTTGTATATCTATATTTAATATAACACTTAGCAAGTTCATACTTACCTATTTCCATTAATCTAGTTTCAATAATATCTTGAATGTCTTCAACTAACATTCTTTTCTTATTTAAACCTTCAATATACTTAACAATGTTTTTAATTTGTGCATCAGTAACACGTTCCGCCTCGCTTACTTCTGCATTTGCTTTAGATATTGCTATCTCAATTTTCTCTGGACAATAGTCAACTATTGTTCCATCTCTTTTAATTATTTTCATATTTACCTCTCCTCTATTTTACAATTTAATCATAACACTCATGTATTTTATATTTTGTTGCACTTGCAACAATTTGATATTTTTTACATTTTTATTTTTTACTTGTCATTTTAACCAACGTTTTTATGTTATTTTTAATAATCATATGTAAATGTAAAACCTTGACAATAACATGTACATAATAAAAGAAGATGTAAAAACTACATCTTCTATATTTATATAATTATCCAATAATCTCAGATGTAGTATTCTTCTTGTAAGTTCATTATAATACAATTAAAAAAATAATGAAACAAAAAAAATAGATTATTAATCTATTTTTATTAATTCATATTCTTTTGAACCTATTCCTAATTCCTCAGCATAGTCTATTGTATGCTTGCCTTGTCTAGAATTAACTCTTTCCATGAAATGTTCTTTACCTGGATCATCACTTTGTTCAACTAAATCAATACATGCTTGATCAATTGCTACAGGATCTAATGATATTAACATACCAATATCTTTCATGCATGGATCTTCTGCAGTATTACAACAATCACAGTCAACGGATAAATTAGCCATTACATTAATATATACTATATGATCTTTAAACTTATCAGTTATAGTAGATGCAGCTTCTGCCATAGACTCTAAGAATTCTATTTGATTTCCAAAATAATCCCAACAATGAACTGGATCATTAGTAATACCACCTGAGTGTATTAATGCTTTACCATTACGAGAAGCACAACCTATTGATAGTTGTTTTAATGCACCACCAAATCCTCCAGCAGGATGTCCTTTAAAATGTGCCAATACTAACATTGAATCATAATTATTTAAATGAGTTCCAACATAGTTTTCTTTTAAATGTTTATAATTCTTAACAGATAAAGGCATTTCTCCTTCTTCATCCATAATATCAACATCATAATATCTAGACCAACCATGTTTTTCTAGAAGTTTTCTATGTCCTTCATTTGTATCTCTAACTGTTTCAGGATAAGCAGTATTAGTTTCAACTACACGTCCATTTATTAATTCTACTAAATCCTTCATAAATTCAGGTCTTAGATAGTTTTGATTTCCATCTTCACCGGAATGAAGTTTTACTGCTACTCTTCCAGTTAATTCTTTATTTAATGTCTTATATAATTTTATTAAACCTTCAGAACTAATCTCTTTAGTAAAATATACTTTTGCTTTTTCTATTCTATATCACCTAAATTAATAATAACATAAAAAAGGTAATTATTCATTACCTTTTAAACTTGTAACCATATCTATATCTTTTATCTTTCTAGATAAGAATCTAGATACTACATAGGATACAATAAATGTACCAATTAAGCCAATAACATATGTAATAGGTCTAATAGATGCAGCAAAGTCATAATGTTCTTCTATTGCTACTTTAAATAAGTAATCAGTTAAATAAAAACCAAATGGGCATCCAGCTATAGCTGATATAATAGCTATCCAATTATTTTGTTTAATAAATATTTTTCTTATTTTTTTATCTTCAAAACCTAATACTTTTAATGTAGCAAATTGATATTGTTTTTCTGTATAAGATAATATACCTAAATTATATATAATAATAGTACCTAATAATACAGCTATACTAATAATTAATACTAGCATAGTCTTCATCATAGATAACATACTATTCATACCATCTTTTAATGCATTAATATCTTGTATTACTTCTACTCCATCTATTTCTTTAATATTACTTAAATTAATATTTGTATATAAACTATCTGGTTTATATTCAATATTTAATGATTCAAGATATGCACGTGTCATTGAAAGATTTTGATTTTGTGGATCTTTATTAAATCCCACTATCTTAGATGTATGATATTCTGAATCACCATATATATGCCATGTTATATCATCACCTATATTCAAGTTTTTATTCTTAGCTAACTTATATGTAATATATACGCCATCATCAGATGGTTTATCTTTAATATTATTCTTATTATCAACAAATCTAACATAATCGTTTGCATCTGTTACAAATATATTATTTGCTTCTCTTTCATCATCTATCTTAGTTTCAATACCTAAATACATAGAAGTATTAGTTCCATATAAATCATATAAGTTATTTAATTCTTTATCTGTTATATTCTCACTTAATGCTAACTTATAATCAAAATTAAATATTCTTTCAAATTGTAATTCAATAAAGAAATTCATAGAATCCAGCATACCTAATGCACATACAATTAACATAGCACATCCTGTTACACCAACAAAAGCCATGAATGTTCTCATTTTATTTCTTATAATATCTCGTATGTTCCACTTAGTTGAGAATGATAACTTCTTAAATATACCTTTATTAGTGATATTTAAACTACCATTCTTAACTGATGGTATTTTATTTCTAAGTGTTTCAGCAGTATTTTCTTTTAATATAGATCTACATGTTAAATAACTTATTATACATACTAATAATACTGTTATTAATGCAACTACATATGACATAGGATTCATTGAAGGTGCACCATTAGGTATTTCAAAGAAATCCATCTCTAATTTAATAAACATACTACCTATTGTATAATAACCAACTATTAAACCAAGAATAGATGCTATAAATGAAATAATAAATCCATAAGAAATATAATGTAATAATATTCTATTATTAGAATAACCTAAAGCTTTTAAAGTACCTATTTGTATTCTTTGATTCTTAACTATTCTTGTCATAGTAGTAATAACAGATAACATAGCAATAAATAAGAATAAACCAGAAAATACTCCTACATATGTTTTACCTTCATCTATTTCACCTTGATATTGCATGTAAGAAGATGTATCTTCAATATTTATTAATGCTTTAGCATTATCTATTTTATCTTCAATTTCTTCTTTTACTTTATCTCTATTATCATTATTATCTATATCAACCATAATAGTATCGCATATAATATAATCTTTATAATTGAAATCAGGCATAATATAATCAAATAGTTTTTCATTATCAATATTATTTTCTTTCATTATCTTAGATTTGATATATTCTTCATTAATCTCTTTTAATGATAAATATGCAAAACCAAAGTTAGTTTTATCTGGATATAATTCAGAAGAATCTTTAACATCATATAAATGATCAGGAACATTAACTAAAGCTAATACTTTTCTTTTTAAGTTTAAAGTATCATATTTAACTGTAATAGTATCTCCCACATGTATATTATTCAAATTTGCATAGTCAGCATCTAAATATACACCTACTTTATCATATTCAAATTCTTCACCATCAATTAAATAAAATTTAGATATGTTATTTGATTCAATAAAACTAATTAATAATGTTTTATCATCATCAGTTGTACCTGTTACTTGAAGTTTTCTTTCAGCATCATTTACATGTGCTATCTTCTTTATATTATTTAAATCCTCATCAGTTAAAGGACCTTGAATATTAAATTCTTGTAAGTTATTTTCAGAATAAAACTTATCAGCTGTATCCTTCATACCACCCATATATGCTTCGATACCAGCATAAGCCATTACTCCTATCATAACCATTAAAAATATAGTTATAAATTGAGATAAGTTCTTTCTAATATCTCTAAACATCTTTTTAGTTAACATGATTACCATTTAACCTCATCAATATTCTTTGGATGTTTATTTATTTCATTAGATTCTACTTTACCATTTTTTAATCTAATTACTCTATCAGCTATATCAGCAATTAATGCATTATGTGTAACAATAATAACAGTATTATCTCCATTATTCTTATCACATTGTTTCTTTAATAATTTTAATACTTCTACACCTGTTTTAGAATCAAGTGCACCAGTTGGTTCATCAGCTAATATTATTTCAGGATCCTTAGCTATCGCACGAGCAATAGATACTCTTTGTTGTTCTCCACCTGATAATTGATTAGGAAACTTATTTAAATGTTCACCTAATCCCACATCTTTTAAGACATTCTTAGCTGATTTAGGCTTTTTAACAACATCTTTAACTAATTCTACATTTTCTAATACTGTTAATGTAGGTAAGATGTTATAGAATTGAAAGATAAATCCTACGTCTTCTGCTCTATAATGAGTTAATTCTTTCTCATTATACTTAGCAATATTTTTACCATTAATAAAAATATCTCCAGATGTTGGTTTATCCATACCACCTAATAGGTTAAGTAATGTTGATTTACCAGCACCTGAGGGTCCAAGTATAACAACAAACTCACCTAGGCCAATATCAAGATCAACCTCATCTAGAGCTTTATACTCTTTCTCTCCTGTCAAATAGACTTTGCTTACTTTTTTTAATTCTACAATTTTTTCCATATGTTTATTCCTTTCTTTTTAAATATGAAAAAAATTTAAAAAATAGTACCTGGAAATTAAAAAATAAATTAATATTTTTAAAAAACTGAAATTCATTCTTTGAATTTGAAATATTTTTAATTTTCAAATGCTGTCTTTTAAACTTTTTATTATGGAGACGCACTCCATACTACATAATACCACTTTTTAATAAATTTGTTAATAAAAAAAGGAAGAGTGAGCTCTCTTCCACATATTTCCCTGTTATTCGGTCGGGACCACCAAATTTCTTTTCCCCGATTATACAGCTGGGACCGCTGGCTTTTTTTCATACTTAAATAACAAGTTACCTGTAAGACAAAATATCTTGTTATTTCATCTTTAATATATTAAAAAATATTTTATATGTCAATAATAAAATTAAATATTTTTATTTTTTATTTTTGGCACTTATTACATAAGTAAGTTCCTCTTCCACCTACTCTTATCTTATTTATTGTATTACCACATATAGGACATGGTTTACCTGCTTTAGTATGAACTAATAAATAGTTCTGATATGTACCTTCTACTCCTAATGAAGAAGTATAACTTCTTATAGTAGTACCACCACATTCAGTTGCTTTCTTTATTATTCTGCTGCCTTCATTCTTAATACTTTCACATTCATCTAATGTAATAGTATTACCTAATCTATCTGGTAATATATGAGAAGCAAATAATACTTCATCTACATATATATTACCAAATCCATTTATTATTGATTGATCTAATAATAATTCTTTAATAGGTTTATTTGATTTATGTATTTTATTATATATATATTCTTTAGTTAAATCTTTACTATCAGGTTCTATACCTAATTTAGATATTTCTTCTGTATTATATATATCTTTAGTTTTAACTAATATCATTACTCCAAATTTACGAACATCCTTATATCTTAAATCATACCCATCATCTAAATTAAATATAATATGTTCATGTTTTTCATATTCTTCATTTGTAGGTTTTATATAATACTTTCCTTCCATTCGTAAATGAGATAGTATTGTATAATCACTTAACTTTATTAATAACCATTTACCTATATTATCTACATCAGTTATTGTTCTACCAATTAAGATATCTTTAAACTCTTTTTTATCAGATTTAATAATACCATCATATCTATAAGATATATCTTTAATAGTTCTACCTATTAATCTTTTCTTTAATACACTTTTTACTGTTCTTACTTCTGCTATTTCAGGCATATCTATCACCTGAATATAGTATAGCATAAAAAAAGACTAGTTAAACTAGTCTATTTTATTAATGAATAACTCCACCCCATTCAACAGCAGTAAATCCACTTCTATTGAATGATGTTAGTTTTTGTTCTTTAATATTTGTTTTCTTATTAACCTTTTTAACATGCATAGCAATTCTTAATAATGCATCTGGTTTAGGAGTAATCTTCATTGGACTATACTTATCTCTTTCTTCAGTTAATTCGAAATATATTAAATTCTTCTCATTCTTTTCTAGTATTGGTAACCAATACATAATAAATTCATTTCTTTCTTTATCATTTAATCCTATATAAGATAATTTATCTTCTAAGAATTTTATTGCATCTTTACTTTCTACATAGAATCCTTCATCAAATGATATATCATGGTTCTTCTTTTCTTCCCAATATAATGCATAGTAGTAATTGCCATTCTTATCATATAAGTCACCATTAGGTTTAGCTAATACTTCCCAACTATTTATATATTTAGGATATGTAGTTGTTAAATTACTTTTCTTATCAAATGTTACTTTAACATTTGTATCTTCTTCTGGATATAGGTATAGAACAGGTTTTGCATATCCGCCTATCTCAGCTGCTATCTTACCTTGTTCTTTAGTAGAAGGATAATAATAGTATTCATATCCTACTCCCATTCCTTCATCACTTATTTCAGGATGTTCTTTTTCATATTGTTTTATTAATTCTTCGTCAGTTATTTCAACAACAATGTATATTCCTTCTTTTCCATTATCATCTTTATCCCACCAACCAGATCCAGCATTATGAACACGATAATCCTTTTTATTATAATTATCCATTAGAGTTGTATATTCATTTAAATCTTTATCTAATAATATAAGCTTAGTACCTTTTGCTATAAGTACATAGTCTCTACCGACATCAAAGAATTCATCAACATCATTTACATATGCAACATCTTTAAAGCTGCCATTCATTTTAGTTAAAGTTTTATTCTCGTAGAAATAGAATGCATTATTATCTTTAGAACCAACAATATCTGGTTTTTGAAGTCTTATTCTTCCATCCATATCATATATTGTATTCTTTTTATTATCAGATCCAATTATATAATCTGTTCCGTCTATTGTAACTGCATAATAATAAAGAGATTCAAATCTATTATTTATTTCATTTGTAGTTACATCATATAATCCTTCTTTAACAGGTACATAGTTTGTTTCCCTAATAAATTGATAATGATAATCTCCATCATACTCAGTTCCAATACCATCGTTATAAACATCTTTATCAACATTTATGCATGCTACATATCCATTAGAATTTGTAATTAATATAATAAGATCGTTAGATTTAGATTTATAAAAATCACCTACATACATACTATCTACATAATTAAATCTTGTTAGTTCTTTCTTTAAGTTACTATTTCTATCATATATCTTTAATAAACCATCATCATTTATTAAAGCTGCATCTTTATTATTACCAACCATTTCACATTCATATGAATTACATGTTATTGAACCAACTATATCTGAACAATATGTAGTAGAATCTGTATAATAAGCATTCCCTTGTTCAGATGTACAATTATATAATTTCTTTCCTTTAGCTTTACTAGCAGTTGTTGTTGTAGTTACTTCGTTATTTGGTGCAGGATTTGTAAAATCTCTACCTACTGTACTTCTCTTACCAAATGTATACCAAATACATGCTCCAACTGCAATTAGTAATAAAAGTAAAACCACTATTATTATAGGTAATGATACTTTAATTTCTTTTTTAACTTTTTTATCATTAGTTTCTTGTTTTTCATTAGTTTCTTTATTATCAACAATTTCTTCAGTTGTTTCTTTAATTTCAACTGGTTCTTTACTTTCCATTCCCATACTCCTATTCTATTTTAATTATAATATATAATAAAAATAGAAAGTATATGTTTGTATATACTTTCTTTTTTAGTTTACAATCTATTTAGTTTCATATAAATCAGTTCCAAAGTCATGTGATACTTTTAAAGGAACTTCTAGTTTAACAATATTTTCCATGGTAGATGTTACTATATCTTTAACTTTATCTTCTTCTCCTTCTACTATATCAAATATTAATTCATCATGTATTTGTAATAACATATCTGATTTAATACTTTGTTTATTAAATTCATCATATATTTTTATCATAGCCATTTTTAAGATATCTGCAGCTGATCCTTGAATTGGTGTATTTAATGCCATACGTTTACCAGATTCTCTTACCATGTAGTTAGATGATGATAATTCATCTATATATCTTCTTCTCTTATATAATGTTTCTGTATAACCTGTATTAATAGCATCTTCTACAACAAGATCCATATATTTCTTAACACCTGGATATAATTTTAAGTATTTATCTATAAATGCTTTAGCTTCTTTAGGTGATATACCTAAGTCTTCTCCTAAACCAAATCCTGATATACCATATACTATACCAAATATAACTGCTTTAGCAGATCGCCTTTCTAGTTTAGTTACATCTTTAATATCCTTACCATATATGTTAGCAGCAACTGATGCATGGATATCTTCTCCATCTACAAACGCTTTAATTAATTCTTGATCCTTAGATATATGTGCTAGTACTCTTAATTCTATTTGAGAGTAATCACATGATAAGAACTCTTTATTGCATGGTATAAATGCTTTTCTTATTAATTTACCTTGTTCATCCCTTGTAGGTATATTTTGTAAGTTAGGATCTACAGATGATAATCTACCTGTTCTAGTTAATGTTTGTTTATAAATAGTATGTATCTTACCATCATCTTTAATAAATTTAACTAATCCTTCTAAATATGTACTATTTAGTTTAGTTAATCTTCTATAATCTAATATCTTATTAATAATAGGATTCTTATCTTTTAATTTTAATAATACTTCTTCACCTGTTTGATAAGCTCCTGTTTTAGTTTTCTTTCCACCTTCTAAAGCTAACTTATCAAATAATATTTCACCTAATTGTTTAGGAGATGATATATTAAATTCTTCTCCTGCTAATTCATATATTTCATTTTCTAGTTTAGCTATATCTTTCTTTATTTCATTTGATTGTTCTTCTAATATATTCTTATCACATTTAATTCCATTTAATTCCATTTTAGCTAATACTTTTACTAATGGCATTTCAACATCTTCAAATAATTTAAGTTCATCTTCTAATCTTAAATCATTTATATATTTATCATGTGTATCATATATATATCTAGCTTTTAAAGTTACTATATTCTTTATATCAGATGAATCTTTAAGGATATCATTATATAAAGGAATAGATACATTATCTTGATTCATTAATACACCAAGATCATCTTTAATAGTCTTATTAAGTAAATATACTGCTATATTAGTATCATATATAGTATTAAATTTATTATTCTTTAATAAGACCATATTCTTCTTTAAATCAAATGTATATTTAGGTATATCTTTTAAATAATCCATTACTTCAGTAATTCTATCTTTATCAATATACCATGCTGTAGTACCATCATATAATCCCATACCTAATATATTAGCATCATGATAATTATCATTATCACATTCAATATAATAAGAAACAGGATCTTTTAAATCTATATCTTTTACATCAGTTAAATCTTTAAATGAATGTTCTATTTTTACTTCATCTCTATTTTTATGTTTATTTATTAATGAATAGAATTCTAATTCATAGAAATAATCATCTAACTCTTCAGTAGGTCCATTATATTTGAAATCTTCAAATGTATATGGAATAGGTACTTCTCTATATATAGTAGCCATCTTTTTAGAAAAATAAGCTGATTCTTTATTTTCTCTAATCTTTTCACCTAATTTACCTTTTATTTCATCTTGATGTTCATATACTCCATCTAAGTCTCCATATTCTACTAATAG
>OCVV011338073.1_pt1 | contig 14241 bp, 13 predicted proteins | sample 1539721 | NCBI WGS metagenome assembly OCVV01 (sample SAMN02144230, study PRJEB22623) | gut metagenome | biome: sheep rumen | host: Ovis aries | place: New Zealand
GCTATGTCAGATACTTCAGCCCTTGTAGGTCTTGGGTTTTCATACATTGAAGCAAGCATTTCCGTTGCAACAATAGCAAATTTGCCCTTCTGACGACATTTACGAATAATCTTCTTCTGCAGCATTGGCAGTTCTTCCATTGGAACATTCACTCCAAGATCCCCTCTTGCTACCATTATACCGTCGGATTCATCGATTATATCATCAATGTTTTCAATTCCCATACGACTTTCAATTTTGGATATTATCAGAGTGTCTCCACCAGCTTTATCAATAATATTACGGGCTTCAACAACATCTTCTCTGGTATTTACAAAAGACAAAGCCAGATAATCACAGGCATGTGTAGCTGCAAAATTAATATCTCTCCTATCAATTTCACTCATAAATTCCAGTTTTAAATCCACTCCAGGAACATTAATTGTTTTATGGTCCTGAATTTTGCCGTCACCCAAAGCTTTTAACTCAACATAATCATTTTTCTTATCAATAACTTCCAGTTCAAGCAGAGCATTATCTATAAGAACCTTGTCACCTACTTCAATAAAGTCTATTGCATTGTTATGATTGACACCAAATTCATTTTCGTTTCCAAGGATACAGGTCTTGCTCATCCTGATGCTATCACCCTTTTTAAGATTCACTTCCCCATCCTTAAAGTTCAAAGTTCTAAATTCAGGGCCCTTGGTATCATACATGACTGCCAAAGGCACTTTACTAAGCTTACGAACATCACGAATCACATCCAATGTTTTTAAAATGTCCTCATGTGTGGCATGACTTAGATTAATACGAGCACAATCCATTCCATTGTTGGCCATTTCATTCATCACTTCAACACAATCACTTGCAGGTCCAATACTACAAATAATTTTCGTCTTTTTCATCCATATGTCCCTCCAATACTTTGTATCATAATAAAAGAGATAATTAAGAAAATAAAATTTAATATGAACGTTAAATTAACAAAAAATTTTCATTTATCATATATTATGTTTACAACAGTATATATTTGTTAAATAAACTGTTAAAGCATTGTTAATCAAAGAATAATGTAATGCTCTATGAAATTAAAACAAGAAAAAGTCATTTAAAAATAAATATCATTTCATATAGATGTAATATTATTAACTAAAAAACTGATTAATATGGACAACGATGTTTTGGAAAAAATAGATAATTTAACAAAGGGACTTTATGCAAGGGAATATTTCACAAAAAAGGGATTGAATTATGAAGATGCCCTCGAAATACGTGAAAGATTAAAACAAAAGATTAATCAAGAACAGATAGATTATTCCAATATAGAAATGATATTAAATCTCATTATAAACAAGTACTGTTACGATAATAATTTAACCAAAACAATGGAAAACGACATCAACAATTCATATGAAGAAAAATTAATGATATACAGGATAAACAGCAATAAAAGTGATGTCACATGTACCAACTGTAAAAATAAATTAATACCTGACTTTAAATATTGTCCATATTGTGGCAGTGAAAATAAGCAGATTACCCTGAAACTGGTTACTGAGGGAAATATAGATTTGACCAAGGGATTCATAACACCGGATGAAGTTCAACACATTAGATTTTTAACTCCTGATGAAGAAAAACTCGTAAATGAAGGAAAAGTAAAATTCACTGATGTGGGAATTGCATTGGATGAAACCAACTCTCCATATGAAATCAAAAAAGAACTAATATCAAAAGATGATAATCTCAGAAACAATACTGATCTTCGAAAAAAATTATATGAAGAAAATATTAAAGTCCATAAAAAACGGGTTGTAAACTATCAATTGTCTATGTTAGAGGATATGGAGAAAGCAAGAAACATAAAAAGTTATCCTCCAAGTATCATTGAAGAGAAAAACAAGGAAAAAATCAGCAAAATAGTTCAAAAAGACGATGAAGCACCTTTAATCAAACCTGGAGAAAAAAGAAGAAAATTCATTAAAATAGTATCCAAACCAGCAATATCCAAAACCAAGGAAAAAATAAAAGAACAAAAAGCAACAACAAATCCTAAGGACGAATATCAGCAACCAATAGAAGATTTGAATATTGATTTAAAATATGCTGCAATACTTTACTTGACTGATGCAGTTAAACATCCTACAAATCCTCAAATATCAAATGATCTGTTGTATTGGTTTAACATTTCATCATTAAGTGAAATAACTCAATATCTTAGAAAAAATGAATATATTGTTGAAGCTAAAGGAATGGACCTTATCAGGGCAAATTTATCCCAATTAACACAAAAAGAAATAAAAGATATTCTTGTTAAAAACAATTTAAAGGCTGCAAAGTCCAAGGATAAAAACATTGATATCATACTTCAAAATGTTGAAAGAAAAAAACTGGATGAATATAACAAGGATAATGCAATACATGTTACTAAAAAGGGCCTGGATTTAATAAAAGAGAATCCTCAAGTGGAAACATATTCCAAGTACTTATACAAATTCAAGCCTAAATCATTCGAGAAGTTATACCAGGAAAACAGGAATAATTCATTAACAGATACGGCACTTATCTACTTAAGCAATATGAGGGATCATTATTCTGAAAAAATGAAATGGAATCGTTATGCATTAACATATGAGGCAGAATATAAAATATACTACGATAATAATGATGTTCTCATGCAGTTAAGATCATATGTTAACTATTTTATTTGCATGATAAACCCTTGGGATGATAACAAATTAAGTTATTATAATCCTGTTACAATATCCGACAACGAAGAACTTATAAAAGTTGTTGACAAATCAAAATTATCACAAAAAGAAGTGAAAAACCTATTTGACCAGCAGGTAAATGACATAGGTCTTCCCGGATTGTTTTTATCAGGAAATAAAATGTATGACTACTTCAAAAGAATATATGAAAACGGGGACATCAGGGTCATAAACAATGAGCTTACAAAAAATCATGACCTGAATTCATTGGAAGAAAGTTCCCTGGAATTTTTCACAAAAAAAGAGCAAGAAGAAGTTTATGATAAAGTAAAAGAATTGTTTAATTAGATGCTTCCAATTGTTCAAATACCTTTTTTATTTCATTTAATTTTTTACGAGCTTCTTCATTATCCATCAGATACTTAATAGTGTCAATCATATTATTTTTCATAGTCAATATCATTTCGTCCCTATTCATAACTTTATCGCATTCAAAACGTCTTACTGCATCTGTACTCTCTTCCTTGTCATTTTTGAATTGTGTGGATAACTGTTCTTTTATTTGCTTATTGAATATTTGTTCAAAAATTCTTATCATTTCCTGGGCATAGGTATTTCCTATGAATAATCCTTTCTTGAACTCTTTTTCTTCAAATAGATTACTGAAATAAATCTGTTCAACATCTTCATAATTATCATATTCGTCCGGTGTAAAATGTGCCTCTATTTTTGAACTGTAATATTTCTGGACAAAATTTTCAAATGCACTGGAATATCTGCAGTAGTCAATGAAACTTTCGACGTATACGTTACTTGGCACATTAAATATGTACATGAAGAAAGATTCAAGAATCTTAAGATGTATGTGAACAGAAAGGTTTTTGATGAGTGTTGCAGACTGCAGACTTTGCGAATAGGTAGGGTTAACTATTATTGTATTATAGTCATAAAGTCCGAATGTTCCTATCTGATCATTGTTTCTTATCTTAACATAATTATTACATATCAGTAAAATCTTCTCGAGTATAGTCATATCATCATTTAAATGAGTTTTTAGTGATTGTTCAACGATTGAATCAAGCACATACTCATAAAATTCATTTGGTATCTCTGTCTGACTGATTAGGGTCATATTTTCCTGCGTTAATATGTCCTCAAATGAATTCATCCGATTATTTGAAAGAGTAGCAAATGATACCAGAGTGCTGTCGCACTCACTACATTTTCTGTTTAATGGGTAATTTTCCTTTCCACATTCTGGACAGTAAATCAAAAAGCGTTTATCAGAGGTATCTGACCAGTTATCTTCACTTATATTTTCTTCTTCTTTTGTCATGCTTATTGCCATAAAATAATTAATGTTAATAGTTTATTGATTAAAAAATAAATAGTTTTAGTCATTAAAATGAGTTTAAAATAATGAAATGATTTTTAAAAACTGCAGAAACAGTAGTATCCAGTACATTTGTATCATTAAATTCATTAATTTAAAATAATTTAAATTACAAAAGAGATAAATAGTAATATTATATTTTAATATTAACTAAATAAGGAGAATGATTATTTGAAAAATAAGTCCTATTTAAAGTTCTTTTTATTTGTTACATTATTAATATTATTAATTGGATTTGCTAGTTCAGCCACAGTCGAATCAAACGGCACATCCAAGTCTATTGAAAAACAAGACTTTGATTCATTAAACACGGTTGAATTAACAAAAAAACAAGGTGTAACAGATAATGTTATTTTAATAGATGATAATGATACAAAACCTACTCCTACAAAAATTAACATTAATAAAATAGAAAACACGGCATTTTCAGAAAATATAAGCATATCTGGAAAGTTTACAGATATAAATGGACAAAATCTGATAAAAACTCCTTTAAGAGTAAACATTAACGGTAAAAGTGTCACAACAAAAACCGATACCCAGGGAAATTATATTTATGATTTCAAAACCAATGCCATAGGAGTAAACAACATTACAGTAAGTTATCATGGAAATACTAACTTTGCCCCGACAAGCAGCAACATTACTTTTAATGTATTTGCCCAGTCAACAAACATTTCAGTAAACAGGATTGATGATGTTGATTTATCAGAAGAGATAACTATCAGCGGTAAGTACACTGACAAAAACGGTGTATTTTTGATAAAAACACCTATAAGAATTAACTTAAACAATCAGACATACTCTGTCAAAACCGATGATAACGGAGAATTCACATATAAAGTCAATGCTACACAAATGGGAGAAAACAACGTTACAGTATCATACAATGGTAATATACGTTACAATGGTGCAAATGCCACAACCACATTCTATGTAAAATACCCTACCAAGGTGCAAATAGATCAATTCACCGCCCAATATTTGGATAATGTTACAGTTACAGGTAGATACATAGATGCTACAGGAAGATTACTTAAAAAAACACCATTGGATGTAAAATTTAATGGTATAAATTATACAACAAAGACCGATACTAAAGGAGCTTTCATATTTACTTTCAAAGCTACCCAACTTGGTCAGAACAATTTAAGCATATCTTATCCTGGTAATAAACGATTTACAGGAGCAATTGAATCAATATCATTCAATGTTAATCCACGTGACACAGTCATGACCATTGACAAGATTAAAGATGTACAATACTCCGATACAGTATCAATAACAGGTAAATACACAGACAAGGATGGTGTTTTATTAACATTAACTACAGTAAATGTAAATGTAAACGGAAAAAGATATAAATGCAAAACAGACACTAAAGGATCCTATTCATTGGATATTGTAGCCAATAAAGTTGGAGTAAATAATGTAAGTGTCTCATATCCTGGTAATGTAAGGTATAATGGAACTGTTGCTCATACAACCTTTAATGTTGCAGCAAAGGATACAATATTGTATCTGGAAAAAATCAACAACGTAACTTATCCGCAAAATGTATCCATTAATGGTAAATACATTGATAAAAATGGCATACAACTAACAAAAACTCCAATAAGAATTATTGTTGACGGTTTTAACTACACTACAAAAACTGATGATTATGGACAATTCTCGTTGAATATTCAACCACCATTAAGTGGTGAAAACAAAGTAACAGCATTATATTGGGGTAATACACGTTATGCCGGTTCACAAGCAACAGGTACTTTTAATGTGTTTGGAAAATCTGACATACTAACAATAAATGTTCCAACTACACAATATACAAACACTGCAACAATAAGTGGTAAATTTAGCAGCGGATATGGAAATCCTATTAAGTATGCAGATTTAACCCTAGTTGTTAACGGAAAAATATATACAGTTAAAACAGATTCAAATGGAAACTATGCTCTAGATTATAAAACTACAAACTTGGGCATAAATAATGCTACAGTAAGTTACTATGGAAACAATAATAAAGCATTTATAACAAACAACACCAAGTTCAACGTAACAAAAAAAGATACTAAATTAACAATAGACCCTGTATCAAATGCAACTCTTGGAAATAACGTCACAATCAAAGGTAAATATACAGATAGCAGTGGTAATCCATTAAAATATACTACAGTTTCACTAGTTGTTAATGATGCAAAATACGGATTAAAAACCGATGAAAACGGAGTTTTCAAGGTTGAATATGAAACATTTGTTTCAGGAGTCAACCATATAGAAGCATATTACAGAGGCACAGAAAAATATTCAGGAACAACAATAAACGCGACATTCAACGTAACAACACCACTAACGGGCAGATATTTCAAAAATAGAAAAACTATGGTTGCATCAGTATTTGCCAGTGGAACAATAACCAGTGAACATGTAACTAAATGGGTAAACTCTGGAATAACTGACGTTTATGTCCGGGCAACAGAATATGATAACGACACATCATTACTAAGAAAAACCATAAACTTATGTAAAAACACCAACATTAAAGTTCATGCATGGATTATTGTTTTCAGAGACAATGGAAAATGGGATAACAGTATAGCCACACAGAACAAAATGAAAAGGTTCATGAAAAGTGTGATGCAAATTAATGGTGTAGAAGGGGTTTGTTTAGATTATATCAGATATAGTGGAGTAAATCCAAGTATAGTTAACACATCTGTAATTACAAATTTCCTCAAAGATGTAAATTACATTGCAAAAAATATTGATCCTCGTATGGAAGTTTCAGCATGTGTAATGCCGGAAATTACCAACCTGAAATATTACTATGGTCAGGATTTAAAAGCAATGGAAAACTATGTGGATTATATGATTTGTATGGCATATAAGAACAATTACTATCAGGATACTGCATGGATGGTGGATGTTACAAAATCACTTCTTAAACAGGTAAAACATGCTAAAGTAGTGACAAGTCTAACCACATACAGTGACATGTACGGTAGAAAATATCTGCCTCTTAGTGAAATAACAAGTGACATAAAGGCAATAATGAATGCTGGTTCATACGGATATTCACTATTCTCCAAATCAACCACACCGGTTTATCCAAAAATATTCTAGAAGATAATAATTATCTTCAACTTCTTTTTTTTTAAAGCTTTATTTAATTAGGTGAAATGTTTTATAAATATTAAAATTATAAATATAAACATATAAGTAATTATTTAAAGTGGTTTTTATGGAATTTAATAAAGACAAGGTTAATTCCAGGTTTAAAAATTCACAAAAACAGGGATTAACATTAAACGATATAGATATAAAGGGTTATGGAAACTCATCAATAGAGTTATTGGATGGAAATATTATATTCAAATCCTTTCAATCAAACAATAATCTCTCAAAATCTGTAGATGATATTGATTTTCTGATATACTCCAAAGGAAATTTTCTAATGGAAGACAGAGTTTTCATGGGAATTTCAGGACAGCAATTTGAAATATCAACGAAAGAAAACGAAATAGGATTAAAGAATTTCTTTGACAGCCTTGTTAAAACGAAGGGCAGCACATATTCCGGAAACAATTTATTGGAAAACAATCTAAATACCATTAAAACTAATCAAAGCAATATAAACAACAGTTCATCAATTGATGAAAACGCTATAATTTTTGACAATTCAGCTAATAAGGTAGTATCTGATGATTCTTTATCAGGAAATGAAATGGAATCAGAAACAATTAATGTTGCCGATGAAATACGTAATTTTCATAATTTGATGAAGGATGGTATAATCAGTGAAGAGGAATTTGAAGAAAAGAAAAAGGAATTACTTAAATTATAACTAACAAATGGAGGCATACAAATGAAATATAATCCTATATTGGCGATTTTAGGATTTGTATTTGGATTGGGAGGAGCATTATTTGCATATGCTATGTCAGGGCTTAGTGCTGATTTGGCAACAAACGGTTCTATAACATTAATAGCCAGTATTCTTGGTTTAATAGGTATATATTTATTTGAAAAGGATTACAAACTTGCAGTTGTACAATATGTTATTGCAGGATTGGGAGTTCTTATAGGTACCAGCCTAATAGGAATACTGGGTTTTCTGATGTATCTGATTGCAGGGATAATGGCATATATGGAAAGAGATAAAAGTGGTGACAGATCTGCAAAATTCGATCAGATCTATTTCTATGGGGATGAAAAAGAAATTAGAAATAGATATCCTGATTTTCCAACAAATACGGCTAAAAACATGTTCCTATGGGCAATACCAATTCTCACAATAGCATTGATCATATTGGCAGGTGTACTTGGAAATGCAAGTTTTCAAAACGATCTTCAAAACAAGGCGGATTCAATTGAAATCACAAATGTAACCAGTGATTTAAAGGTAGAATACGGATATTATACAGGTGGAGTGCAGGGAACATTAACATCACAAAGGGATATAGATAATGTGCAGATAAAAGGAGTATGGTACGCTCAGGACGGTTCTCAGATAGATCAGACCTATGATTCAAACATTATCTCAAATATCAAGGCCAATCAAAAATATCAGTTAAACATCCCTTATTATAAGGAATCCTCAAACAATCCAACAAAAGTGGTTATTGAAGTGTATGATAACTTTGGTAATAAACCATTGTATCAAAAAACAGTTAACTTCAATTAGTTTCTAGTATTTTCACTAGACCACTAACTATTTTTTTTTAGTAATTTTTATAAAAAAAGGAATATAAGAAGTAATCTTATATTTTTATTCTAAATTTCCACTTGATTCTGCTTGTGACATTTTCTCAAGATCTGATCTGCTTGTACCTTTAGGTACCTGACCGTCATAAGCAGTCTTGCCGTTTTTGTCGAAATAAACATTTAACTTTTCATCATAATAGACTTCATTGTCCTTGTTGCTTTGGCTAGTTTTAACATTTTTATTGTTGGAATTTGATTGGGTTGATGTTTCCACAGTTGTGTTGTTGGTATCATTTGTTTCATTTAATGTTAAATTAACATCTGTAGTATTATTTTCATCAGTTGAATTGCCCATTATGTTAAAAGCACCAAATGATAGCAATATCAGAAGAATTGCAGCTACAAAAATTAATAGTATATGTTTATCGTTCATGATTTCCTCCTGTTTTATTTTAAATTAAATATTATTATGTAATTTCATCTTATATTTTTTTTTATTTCGAACATTTAATCACTTTATGACTTCATAATAATAAAAGTTATGATTTTTGAAAAATAAATGTATAATCAGAATTATAATCACGTAAAAAAAGGTGTATTAAATGGAAAACGGATGTTTAATATGTAAGTCAGATATTGAGTACCTATCAAATGATATTGAAATGGAATGTATGATTTGTCATAAAAAGGAAAATAGTAAAACAAGATGTGTTAATGGACATTATGTATGTAACGACTGTCATATGGAAGGATTAAACACAATCATCTCTTTGTGTTTAAATGAAAAAAGTACTAATCCCATTGCTATAATCAATAAGCTCATGTCACAATCATTTTGTCACATGCATGGACCTGAACATCATATACTGGTGGGTGCCTCATTATTAACGGCCTTTTATAATTCCGGAGGTAAGATAAATCTGGAAGAAGCACTTGTTGAACTGATACAGAGAGCTAAAAAAGTACCTGGTGGAAGTTGCGGATATTGGGGAGCATGTGGTGCCGGTATAAGCAGTGGAATGTTTATATCCATAATTACTGATTCCACGCCTTTGGCAGTGGAGGAATTTAAATTGTCCAATCATATGACTTCAAGGGCTCTCGAAAAAATAGGCAATCATGGTGGACCAAGATGCTGCAAAAGAGATTCATTCCTGTCAATTTTAACGGCAATAGACTTTGTTAAGGAAAATTTTAATATTGTAATGGAAAAAGAGAATGTAGTATGTAATTATTCAAGTTCAAATAAGCAGTGCATTATGGAAAAATGTCCGTTTTATAATAAAAAAAATTAATGATAGGAGTACATCCTATTATTGCTTAACTTTAGGGGTTTCAGGTAATAATGGTCCGGAATAGAAATCTTTTCCGTTTTCTATTTCGTTTAGGGAATCCTGCATTACTTTAATTCTTTTTGAATCTGATGGGTGGGATGAGAAGAAATCAACTTCATTACCGCTGTGTGCAGAAAAGTTTTTCCAGAATTCTGGAACTATTTCAACATTGTACCCTGCAAGGTGGGAAATGGTTAATCCCAATTTATCTGCTTCAAGTTCGTGATCTCTTCCCCATGGTTGGGTTAAAAAGAATGTGGAACTTGTGTTTGCAACATTGATAGCTGTTCGTGCCATGTTTCCTGCTCCACCATATCCCAGCATATCCAATATGTAAGTGAATATCCATCCCAGTTTTGATACTGACTGTTTGGTTTCCTGAACACTTGCCTGTGTTCGTGAATGATCAAGTAATGCGTGTGATATTTCATGACCTAACACAAATGCCAGTTCGTCTTCACTTTTCATCAAGGATAAAATACCGGAGTATACAATGATTTTTCCTCCAGGATAACAGCATGCGTTTACTATTTCACTGTTAACAAGATGCACTTCCCAGTCATAGTAGTTGTCCACATAGTCGTATCTTCCTATTTGTTTGAGGTATTGTTCAATTGTTCTGATTAGGTTAGTTGATATTTTTAGTACCTGTTGACCGGTTTGTGTCTGGTCTAATAGTTGATATTTGGATACTTCCTGAACGTATGCTTGTTGGCATTGTGCAAGGAATTGATCGTCATTTACTTTGTCGTAATGTTTTTTTCCTGTAAATGGATTTAGAGGGTTTCGCTGATCTTTACTCATTATCATCATCCCAAATTATTTATCATTATTTATTATTATATTTATTCTTTTCTTAAAAACTTTACTTTTATTTAATTATAAAATCCTTTCATAACTGATTATAATCTTTTAATTGAAAAATGAACTAAAAACAATAATTATTTTTAGGGTCATTTAAAAAATATTAACTAGATATTACTTTAGAAATGTAAAATAAAATATAACTTACATAATGGTGGAATATAAATGAAGGATTATATAGTTTTGGATTTGGAAACACCCAACAGTTACAGTAACTCGATGTCATCAATAGGGATAGTTGTTGTTGAAAATGGTGAAATAACTGATGAAATTTATTCATTAATCAATCCCGAAGCTCATTTTGATGCTTTTAATATTTCATTAACTGGAATATCACCCGATGATGTGGTGGATGCTCCTACTTTTCCGGAATATTGGGACGAAATAAAGGATTTGGTATGTTCCAATGTCATTGTTGGTCAAAACATTTCCTTTGATTTAAGTGTCATATCTAAGGCATTAACCAGGTATAACATGCCCCTTCCACCATTTGAAAGTTACTGCACATTAAAGTCTTGCAGAAGAAATCTCAATTTGCCAGACAATTCCCTGAGTTTTATTGTTAAAAACGTTCTGGAAACCACTTACGATGCCCATAATGCAATGGCCGATGCACAAATGACCAATGAACTCTATAATTTTCTTGATGACTATGAGGATAATCGAAAAGAATATGTAAAAACATATTGTTACAGACCTAACTCCAAAAGAGATTTCGACAGAAAACTGGATTATAACTTCAATTATCTATATGGTCTTACTAAAAAATTTACTTATATTGATTCATTGTCATATAATCATTTGTTGCTAATAGAAAATTGGTTTGAAAATAATAAGTGTTATAATAATCATCCATTAATTAATAATTTATTGCTCAAAATATCCTTTGTAATAAACACTAAAAATTTATCAAAAAAACAGCTGCAACTGATATTTCAATCATTAAGACCAATCAAAAGATCACCAAACTATCCCGTAGCAATACTGAAACTTCAAGTGCTCTCAGGATTGCTGGATTCAATATTGTGTGAAGACAAATTAAACGAAAAAGACCTGGAATTTCTCAAGGAATGGATGGAATACAATCCCATTAATGATACTAAATTCAAAAGCTTTTATAGAAAACTGGACTGGGATGACACACAATTAGCAGGATATCTTAGAAAGTATTCAATGGAATTAAGTGAATATCTGCAAAAAAAGTAAAAAAAAGTATAATAAAAATAATTAGTTAAAAATTATTTCCTCTTCAATTTCCTGACTAATCACTTCATCAGATTTATTCACTTTCTCTTTATTAATTTCTTCTGAATTGATTATTTCATTTACACCTGATGATACAACATTATTATCTTCCAGTTCTATCTTGTTGGTTGCATTATCGTTTTTGTTAATGTTGTAATCTGTTGAGGTCAATGAAATGTTATTTCTATTTTTATAAACAATGCCCATCACTGCAATAATTCCAAGAAGAATTAACCATGTTCCATCAAATGTCATTGCACCGAACTGTACGGGTAACATAAAATTAATCATAAACATCAATCCATTTTACTAATTATGATATTATTTATTTAACATCTAATATATAATATAATATCAATCAAGGGGAGAAACATCATGGGTAATAGTGATTATTTTGATTTTGAGGATAAGAATGTTGATTTTCCATTTTACAATCAGAAATCGCTGTTTGACAAAAATTCACTACTCATTATCTTAGCTACCATATTTATCTTTACTTTCCTGATATTCGGACCAATAAAGTTTCAAGGCAGTCAACAACAGATTATAATGTTTTTAATTACATTGATACCTCTTTTAATGTTAACCAAATGTAATCTGGGTTATTTCTTTAAAAAATTAACTGTTGATGATTTAAGACTAATAATACTTTCATATATAGGATATATGGTATATTATTTAATTGTATATTTCTTACTTCAGGCAATAGCATATCCAACTACAAGTTCCACAATATACTTTAACGATATGAATTTTTTGACGCTACTGGTATATTTATTACAGGTTATAGCAGAAGAAATCTTCAGGATATTTGTATTCTTGGTATTGATGTATTTTACTTATAATTATACAAAGAATCGTAAAAAATCCATTATCATATCAACAATTTTCATGTTTGCAGTTTTTGCATTGTTACACGTAAATACATATAACTATAATATTCTCCAGATTCTATTATTCCAGGGTCTTGGATCCATATTTGAGTATGCAGGTTACTTAAAAACAAAAAACTTGGCAATTCCTATATTGGTGCATATGCTCATTAATATTGCAGGATGGATGCAGTTTTTAATATAAAATTATAATTAATAAAAAAAATAGTTAAATTAAATATCTAATATTCTGGAATTAGATATTTTTTCTTTCTTTTCTATGAGTTTTTCTATTTCTTGAATATCAGATTCATTCAAGCTGATTTTTTCTGATAAATCATTTATTGAAGTAAATATATATCCCGAATTTTTATATGCAATTAGTTTATCAATTTTTTCTTTGGATATTGACGTTTTTCTTAAGTCTTCTATGGATATGTCAACGATTTTTTTATTTTCATTACTATTTTTTGTGCTTGTTGGAGCTTTGTTTTGTGAAATATTGCTTGTTGTATGGTTATCACTGTGTGTGTTTTTATTGTTTTTTTCTTTTAGTTTTTCTAGAAACGGTTTCACAATCATGTATGCCCTTATAATTCCAACAATTAATGATAAAATAGCCATATAAAGAACTATGTCATTGAATATGGTGAAAGATAGGAATATGAATGGAATCATATAAATTATGCCTTCATCTATCCATTTTGTTTCGTTTACTCTCCATCCGGCATATATAAAACCCAAACCATTAAAAAAGGGTATGAATGTTATGGGTATCCAAAACAAATTCAGAATTTTCCACACCGTATCATTTTGATTCATGATTACAACTTCCCGGTATTCTAATATTGACTTTCCTTATTAATGTAGTCTATGTAATTATCAAGATTTGAAATTATGCTTTTGTTCGTGTTTTTTTCTGACAATTCATCAATAATGGATTGAATAATATTAATCAAGGCTTCGTTTTCTATTTCAACTTGATTGTTATACATGTTTGTAAGTAACTTAATTTTTGAATTCTTGTTGGTGTAACCCATTAGGTGAAGAAATACCACTATTTCATATACTATTTGTTTCATTAATTACAGCGCTCTCAAAAAATAGATTAATAATAATTCTAATAATACTTATGC
>OCVV012880020.1_pt1 | contig 14241 bp, 9 predicted proteins | sample 1539721 | NCBI WGS metagenome assembly OCVV01 (sample SAMN02144230, study PRJEB22623) | gut metagenome | biome: sheep rumen | host: Ovis aries | place: New Zealand
AAAAGAAGTATATTGTTTTATTATACCAGTATACTTCTTATCATTAATGTTATTTATTATGAATGATTCTAAACGGTCTAAATCATATATATTAGTATAATTTCTAAATAATCTTTCTTCTATTACTTTAGAAAGATAACTTCGATTATTTAATAATTCTAATAAATTATCATCCATAATAATTAACCCCCTTTTTAAATAATTATTATCTAGTAGTAAAATGACGAATAAGCTCCATTTCTTCCAGTGTTGGTTTTGGTTCTAGTAATGGTAAAGTATCTGCTAACATTTCCATAACTCTTTGAGAGTTCTCAGAAGAATTATATCCTGCGATTTGACCTTGTGCTTTACCAATAGCTGCATTTATTTTTGCTTTAACAAATGCGTTAAGTCCTTTTACTGAGTCTGCAATTCCTACTACTCCACCAATAATATCACGACCAGTTACTTCAGTACATATAATTGTATCTTCTAATCTTAAACGACCAACTGTTCCAAATAAACTACCACAGTAAGCAGTAGCTTCTACACTTCCAGTTACACCACAATTTTCTACTACAGCAACCCTATCAACAGATCCTGCTAACATTCCTGTACATACATCACCTTTAATATCAAAGTTTGCCATATTTACATTAGAAATTGCAATTGATTTTACTCTTGAAAAAATACCTGTTTCTTTTCCTTTTTTATTATCAATTGTAAGATTATTTAATACAGGTCTTCTATTTGGTCTATCTGATTCACCAACTATAATAACATTTAAGTTACTAGCATCTATTGGTTTAAAATCAACACCTTTAAAATCTATATCATGTTTAATATAAAGAACAACTGTATTGCATTTTTCTCTATCAATATTTTCAACTTTACTAAAATCTGATGCATTTTCTATGATAATCTCAATTTCTTTCTTTTTCTTCATAACCCACCTCTTAAGTATTGCATATTATAACAAAAAGGGGACTTTAAGTCAATAAAGCCCCTATTTTACTTGTTTTAATTTAACAGTCATAGTGTAATCATTAATTTTTAATTCCTCACCTTTAACTTTTTCATCTTCAGTCAATTTAACTGCTAAAACTTCATCCATAACATATTTTTTAAATTGCTTTAGTGCATCTTTAACTTCTTTATCAGCACTATATTCAATTTCAATTCTATCTGCTATATCAAAATTACTAGTTTTTCTTAAGTTTTGAACCTTAGATACTATTTCACGAGCAAGACCTTCATTTATTAAATCTTGAGTTAATACTGTATTAATAGCAACCTTCTTATAATTTAACATAACAGCTGCATATCCATCTTTTGATTTAATATCTTTTAATACATATGAATTATCTATTGTATAAACAATTCCATCAAAATCAAGTTTTAATTCACCTGCTTCTAATAACTTAGCATCTTCTTCAGTAATATTTCTTAAATATTCTTGGAACTTAGATATATTAGAGCCTAACATCTTACCTACTTCTTTGAAGTTTGGTTTATATCCTACTGTTAGATATTCTCCCATATCTTTAGCCCATACTACTGCTTTAGCATTTAATTCTTCACAAATTAATGATTCAAATTCCTTTATAGTAGATTTATATTTATCTTCAAATATTACTTCACTAATTGGTTGTCTAACCTTAATTTTAGCTTCTTCTCTGATATTTCTAGCTGTACTAATAAGTTCAATTACTAAATCCATTTTTTCTTCTAATTTAGCATTAATTAGTTTCTTATTACATACAGGAAAATCAGCTAAATGAACACTTTCTTCTCCAGTTAAATTCATATAGATTTCATCAGATACAAATGGACTAATTGGAGCAACTAATTTACATAATCCAACAAGAACATCATAAGTTGTTTTATAAACTGCCTTCTTAGATTTATCTAACTTACTACCCCAGAATCTTCTTCTATTACGTCTAATATACCAGTTAGATAATTCTTCACATACGAAGTATTGAATCAAGTGAACTGCTTTATTTACGTCATATACATCCATTACTTCAGTTACATCTTTAACTAAATTATTATATTTAGATAATAACCATTTATCTATATCTTCTAAATCTTTGTATTCAACATCAAATGTTCTTGGATCTACTTCATCAGTATTAGCATACATTTGGAAAAATGCATAAGTATTTTTTAATGTATTGAAGAATTTTGAGTTTATATCTTTAATTCCTTCTACATCAAATTTAAGTGGTGTCCAAACTGGACTTACATATGGTAAATACCATCTAACTCCATCAGCACCATAAGTTTTCATAGTAGTAAATGGTTCAACGATATTACCTTTAGATTTACTCATCTTCTTTCCTTCTTTATCAAGAAGTAAGTCATTTACAAGTACATTCTTATATGGACTCTTTCCAGTTACAAATACAGAAATTACCATTAATGAATAGAACCAACCTCTAGTTTGATCAATTCCTTCACAAATAAAGTCTGCTGGGAATTGGTTTTCCCATAATTCCTTATTTTCAAATGGATAATGATATTGACTAAATGGCATAGAACCACTATCAAACCAACAATCTATTACATCTGTTGTTCTAGTCATCTTACCACCACACTTAGGGCAAGTTAAATGAATATCATCAACATATGGTCTATGTAAATCAATAGTTATTGGATCTACTTTTTCAATTGCTTTTTCTGCTAGTTCTTCTCTAGAACCAATCATTTCTTGGTGTCCACAATCACAAATCCATAATGGTAATGGTGTTCCCCAATATCTTTGTCTAGATAAAGCCCAATCTTTTAATTCTTCTAACCAGTTACCAAATCTCTTTTCTCCAACATAACTTGGGAACCAATTAACTGTTTTATTAGCTTCAACTATTTTATCTCTAATTTTAGTTATTTCTAAATAATAAGATGGTTTTGAATAATATAGAAGTGGTGTATGACATCTCCAACAATGTGGATAGTTGTGTACCATCTTTTGCTTTTTAAATAATTTATCATTTTCTTTTAACCATTTAATAACTTCTTTATCAGCATCAAAGATATACATACCTTTCCATGGACCTTCTGTATAACATCCATCTTCTCCTACTGGATTTAAATATGGTAAATTATATTTTTTACCAACTTCAGCATCATCAGCACCAAATGCAGGAGCTATATGAACTATTCCAGTACCATCACTATCTGTTACATATTCATCGCAACATACAAAGAAACCTTTTTTCTTAACGCTTAAGAATGGTAATAATTGATCATATTCAATTCCTTCCAAATCAGTTCCCTTATATTCTTTAATTATTTCAACATCATCACCTAATACTTGATGTAATAATGTTTTACATAAAATAAATGTATACCCTTTAGATTTAACTTCTACATAATCATATTTAGGATTAACACAAAGTGCCACATTAGCAAGTAATGTCCAAGGTGTAGTTGTCCATACTAAGAAATATGCATCTCTATCTTTTAATTTCATAGGAACAATTACAGTTTCAACTTCTATTTCTTCATATCCTTGTGCAACTTCATGACTAGCAAGTCCAGTACCACATCTAGTACAGAATGGTAATATTTTACTTCCTTCATAGAATAATCCTTCATCAAAGAATTTCTTTAAAATCCACCATTCAGTTTCAATATAATTATTATCATAAGTAACATATGGATGTTCTGTATCTATGAATTGTCCCATTTTATCAGTTAATTCAGTAAATGTTTTTTCATTTCTTCTTACTGATTCTTTACATTTAGCATTAAATTGTTCAATACCATATTTTTCAATATCACCTTTATTTGTAAAGCCTAATTCCTTTTCTACTTCAAGTTCAACTGGTAAACCATGAGTATCCCAACCAACTTTTCTAATTACCCTTTGTCCTTTCATAACATGATATTTAGTAAAAGTATCTTTTAAGAACTTAGCTACCATGTGATGAAGTCCTGGATGTCCATTAGCTGTAGCAGGTCCATCATAAAAAACAAATGTATTTTTAATATCTCTATTTTCAATAGATTTTTCAAAAATCTTGTGTGCTTTCCAATAATCTATCATCTTAGATTCTACTACATCCACTGGTTCTTTAGATAGTTCTTTAAATTTTTCCATAATTCTTCCCTCCAAAATAAAAAGGATAGTACAAGGAGTCATAAAATGACGGTACCATCCCTTAATTAACTTATTTTTTATAACGTGTAGTACACGTGCTTATCTTATCCATAAGCAACATCAGAAGTGATCTATATATAATTTCCATTATTAGTTTTCACCAGCCACTAACTCTCTACAATTTTCATTATATAACGTCTTCCTCATTTGTTTTCACAATGCAATCATTATAGCATTATTAATTATTTTTGTAAACATTTAATTTGATTTTTAAAATCATTTAGGTTTTCTACTCTATCAAATCCTAAACCATATAATTCATAATTAATTTCATGAATTAAATTAGAAGGATTCATTTTACCCTCTAATACCATTTGTTTGTATCTATTTAATTTTTCATTAGTAAATTCTGTTTCATTCATATTAAATACTGGATACATAATATTAGATGAAAATGCAATCATATTTGATGAATATAAATTATTAGAACTATTTTCTTCAAATACACCTTCAGTATCAATAATTCTAGTACCTTGTTCATTATCAAATATAATATTTTTTCTATTTAATCCAACTATTCTTAATTTATACTTAGTTAATACTTCTATTTCACGTTCTATTCTTTCCATTTCATTTGTATATTTTTCAAAAGATACAAACTCAGGAAGATTAGTTATCATTTCACCAATTACAAATTCCCTAATATATCCTATTAATTTACCATTTTCATACACTAAAGCTCTTGGAAATGCAAAATGAGTACTATAAAACTTAGATAATCTTTTTATAATATCTTCATTTGGATTTTCAACGTATTTAAAAACTAAGTCATCATTTACACGATAACATTTACCATTATCTGTACTAGATATTTCATTTTGAGTTAATTCGTCTAAATTATCAATATGTAAATCTTTTTCCATTTTGCCCTCCTTTTTAGTACGCAATATTATATCACTACAAATTTAAAAAATCAATATACCACAAATAGTGAATAAAAAATATTCAAATTAATGAATATTTTTATAATGAGAAAAATTCAATTACAAATGGATTAATAATACTTCCAAAATATATTAGTATTAATGCTCCAATTAAAAGAAATGGTCCAAAAGGAATAATTCCTTCCTTGTTCCTCTTTATTGTTATTAATGAGAATATTAATGCTATTATTGATGCAAAAAATAGTACTATAAAACTATTAAAAACACCAAGAGCAAGAGCAATAACTGCCATTAATTTAATATCTCCATCTCCAAGAGATTCTCTTCCAAACATAGAATTACCAAGAATTTTAATACCAATCATTACTAAAAATAATATACCTGCTCCTGCAAGAGTATATAGCATTTCAGTAGGGCCAGTATAAAAATATTGTACACCTATTAATAATAATCCCGAAATTATTAATACTCTATCAGAAATATAATAAAACAAGAAATCACTTACTATAGTTACTATTAATACACAATCTATTATAGTTGCTATAAAAAAGTTCATATCAAATTTAAATAAATAATAATTTAAAGGAAATAATATTAATCCTAATAATTCACATAAGAAATATATAAATCCTATTTTAGAACCACAATAAGCACATTTTCCTTTTAAAAATATATAAGAAAACACAGGTATATTCATATACCATTTTAATGGTTTCTTACAATTAGAGCAAAAACTACTTGGATAAGTAGTTTTTATTTTATTTGGAATTCTATAGCCCATGCATCCTAGAAAGCTTCCAAAGATGCTTCCTAGGGCTGCTAGCCATAAATAAATTATAATTTCCATAATTCCCCCTACTTTCCTACATAACTGTAGAGTACATATCGAACATTGGTACAAGTACTGCGATTAAGATAAATCCAACAGCTACTGCTAAGAATACGATTAATGCTGGTTCAACGAATGTTTTAATTCCACCAACTGCATTCTTTTGTTCTTTTCTATAATAATCTGCTACTCTATCTAGCATTTCAGCAAGTTCACCAGTAGATTCACCAGTAACAATCATGAAATATGCTATATCAGGAATAATCCAGTTATCTTTAAATGACTCACTCATCTTATTACCTTTGATTAGGTTATTGATTGTGTCATTCATAAGTTGTTTATATAATTCGTTCTCTGTAATTTTAGCAAGAACGTCAATACTATCTGCTATTAATACGTTATTGTGTTGTAATGTTGCAAATGTTCTTGCGAACATATTAATCTCTTTAGATACAAGAACTCTACTAACAACAGGTAATTTTAAGAATATAGTTTGCATTGCTTCTCTAAATGCTTTTACTTTCTTGAATGAAATTGAATAAGCAATAATTACTAATACAATACCACCAATAATGTAATACCAGTTATTTGCTAAGAAATCTGATAAGTCTAAACAGAATTGAGTGATTGGGTTAATTTCAGATCCCATTGAATCATAAACATCAGCAAATTTAGGAACTATATATACAAGCATGAATGTACAAATACCAATTGCGAATACAAGAACTACACATGGGTAAGCAATTGCACTAATAACATCTTTTCTATTATCTTCCATTTCTTGATAATAATCAGCCATTTCATCTAATGTTTGTTCAATAGTACCAGATAACTCAGAAGCTTTAACCATGTTTACAAGTAAAGCTGGGAATGATTTACCTTGTCTTTCTAATGCATCAGAGAATGTAGCTCCCATTGTAAGTTCATATATTAATGAATCATATAATGATTGATATTTCTTTCTCTTATCTTGTTTAGCAAGAACTCTAACAGCATCCATTAATGGGATACCTGCTTTAATATAAGTTGATAATTGTGTTAGCCAGAATACAAGATCTTTTGTAGCCATCTTGTTCTTCATAGCATTTGATTCTGTATGTAAGAAGTTAATTAATTTACTTGTATAGATTTCATAAATAATCATGTTTTGATCTAATAAGTATGAATAAACTTCCATTTTTGAATATGCTGGGAAATAACCTGTAATTAATTTACCTTCAGGTGTTCTAACAAGATATCTAAATGTTTGTTTAGTTTGATATCTATATGTATCATTTGGATTATTTTTATCAATTGTAACAGGTTTTAAGTTCTTTTCTTTTTCTATCTTTTGCTTTTGAACGAATGGTATTTGTTCATATTTTTTCTTTATGTATTCATAAATCTGTTCAAATGCATTTGGTTTATATCCAGGATCAAGTTTACTCTTCTTAATTCTAGTAGTTGAAGCTGATTTCTTAGCAGCTTCAAGTTTACTAAGAGTAGTTGCTTTTCCTTTAGGTGTTGTTGGAATTAACAATTTTGGAATTGATCCAAGAACTACAAATATAGCAATAAATCCATCAACAGCGGCTATAACAAGAATGGATAACTCATTGTATACTTTATTACCACCATGGTTCCATACAACAGTTCCACCTTTTTTAGACACTTTAAACAACTTTGACATTCCTAAGCCAAAGTAAGTAACTATGTTAATTATTATATCAACTAAAAAGTCAAAGCATCCAACAATTCCTAGGCCAACATACTTAAATAATGCCTTAAAATCATCAGCTACTTGAGCTTTATCTTCAGCTGTTACAGTGTTTTTATTCCCTTTTGCCATAGCATACCTTCTTATTCTATAAAAATTATAACATAATATTTTAAAAATAAAAACATATTTTTTAACTTTTTACTAAAAAAATAAATAAGATAACTAATATCTTATTTATTCCATTTGATCTGTACTTAAAATTGTTAAAAATGCTTCTTGAGGAATTGATACACTTCCTACTTGTTTCATACGTTTTTTACCTTCTTTTTGTTTTTCTAGAAGTTTTCTTTTTCTTGAAACATCTCCACCATAACATTTAGCAAGAACATTCTTTTTCATAGCAGAGATATCTTCTCTTGCTATAATCTTAGAACCAATAGCGGCTTGTATAGGAACTTGAAACATTTGTCTAGGTATAATCTTCTTTAAGTTCTTACAAACTACACTACCTCTTTTATAAGCATTATCTTTATGCACTATTACACTTAATGCATCAACTATTTCACCATTTAATAAAATATCCATTTTAACAAGTTTGCTCTCATAATTTCCAATAAACTCATAATCAAATGATGCATATCCTTTAGTATAACTTTTTAGTTTATCAAAGAAATCATATACTATTTCACTTAAAGGTAATTCATAAGTAATGTTAACTCTTGTTTCATCAATATAACTCATATTTTTATAAATGCCTCTTTTATCTTGACATAATTCCATTATTGGACCAACAAATTCACTTGGTACATATATATTTGCTCTAACAAATGGTTCTAATATCTTAGAAATCTTTGTTGGCTCTGGCATTTTAGATGGACTATCTATATTAATACTTGTTCCATCACTAAGTACTACTTCATAAATAACACTTGGAGATGTAGCAATAATATCAATATCAAATTCTCTTTCAATTCTTTCTTCTATAATTTCCATATGTAGAAGTCCTAAGAAACCACATCTAAATCCAAAACCAAGTGCTACACTTGTTTCAGGTTCAAATATAAGAGATGCATCACTAAGTTTAAGTTTTAATAAAGCTTCTTTTAATTGATTATATTTAGAACTATCTACAGGATATATTCCAGAGAATACCATAGGTTTCATAGGTTTATATCCAGGTAAACTTTCTACCTCTTCTCCATCTATACATATAGTATCCCCTACTTCTACTTCTGTAATACTTTTAATTGATGCACTTAAAAATCCAACTTCTCCTGCAGTTAACTCATTCTTTTTAACTTCATGTGGTGTATGTTTACCAAGTTCAAGTACTTCATATACCGCATTAGAATTAATAAATCTAATCTTGTCTCCTACTTTTACTTTACCATCCACTACCCTAATTAATACTACTACACCTTTATATGGATCAAAATAACTATCAAATATTAATGCTCTTAATTTATTTGAATTGCTTACTGGACTAGGAATTCTTTCAATCAAAGCATCTAATAATTTATCTACACCTTCTCCTGTTTTACCAGAACAAGCTATTATTTCATCTTCATTAAATCCAATTGTATCAACTAATTCTTTAGTTACTTTTTCTACATTTGCGTTTGGTAAATCTATTTTATTAATAACTGGAATAATCTTTAGATTAGCATCAAGAGCAAGATATAAATTAGCAAGAGTTTGTGCTTCAATACCTTGTGTTGCATCAACAACAAGAATAGCACCTTCACAAGCTGCTAAACTTCTACTAACTTCATAGCTAAAATCTACATGACCTGGAGTATCTATTAAATGAAGAGTATAGCCTTTATAATGAAGTTCTACTGCATTTAATTTAATAGTAATACCTCTTTCACGTTCTAAATCCATAGAATCTAATATTTGTTCTTTTCTTTCTCTTTCACTTACAGCACCACAAATATCAAGTATTCTATCAGCTAAAGTACTCTTTCCATGATCAATATGAGCTATTATACAAAAATTTTTAATCTTCTCTTTTTCCATAGATATGATTTTACCATAAAAAAAGAACTTTTAATAGTTCTTTTTATTTAGGTTTATATTCAGCTTCAAAATCTAAATTAGCTACAAAATAAGTATTTTGCGCATCATTAGGAGTACTTTCATCTAACCATGTCCATAAACAATATGTTTTACTTTCATTAGGTTTTAAATACTCATTTGATTTAATAATATAATTTTCTAAATCACTATACTTGTATACTTTTACATCTTCTCTTTCTATATCACTTGAACAATCTCCAATAGCAACTGTTAAATGATTAGAATATAAATCTAATATACTAACAAAATTAGAATAGTTTTCATTAAGAATAAAATCTTTATCTTCAACTAATTTAATTGTTATATATGAATCTAAATTACCAGTATTTTTTATATTAAAAATATATGGTGTAGTTTTCAATGCTTCATAAGCATTTAAATATGGATATATCTTTTTAGGAACACTTATATTATCTACTTTCTTAGTCCCTATTACTTGACCAATATTTTCATATGGTAAATTACAATCATTATCACTACAAAACTTAATTTGTAAATCTCCAATATTAATTGTATCTTCTTCACCTTCATCTATAGAAAAAAATAATGCATAAGAAATACCAATAACAACAATTATAATTGCTATTATTGAAACTATTAAAGCAACAAATTCTCTTTTGATTATTTTATCTATATACATAACCCACCTATTTCTTAATATGAACATCTAATTGATTAAATGGAATACTAATATGATTCTTATCTAATTCTTCTTTAATTTGTTCCATTAAATCATAATATACATCCCAATAGTCTTCACTATTAACCCATGCTTTAACAGCAAAAACTAAGCTTGATTCAGCATGTTGAAATAATCTAACAAGATTCTTTTCTTCTTGTAAAACTTTAGGATGTTTATTAATAATATTATTTAATATCTTTTTAACTTGATTAATATTACTCTTATAATCAACTGTAATATTTAAATCAATTCTTCTTTTACCATACATATTAAAATTAACAATATTGTTATTTGAAAGTATTCCGTTTGGTAATTGAACTGCTTTATTATCTGGAGTAAGTATTTTTGTATAAAATATTGAAATACTTTTAACTGTTCCTTCAAATCCATTAGTAGATATAAAATCTCCAACTTTAAATGGTCTAAACATTAAAATCATTAAACCACCAGCTATATTTGATAAGCCACCTTGTAAAGCAAGACCAATAGCTACAGCACAAGATCCTATTACTGTTAATATTGATGCTGATGAAATACCCATTACTTGTAAAGCAATTACTATAACAAATATTTTTAACGCTATAGAAATAAAACTTATCATAAATGATTTAACTGTTGGATCTAATTTAGCATATTTATGTGGTTTTTTCATAACATTAACAATAAGATCTACTATTTTAAACCCAATTATTACAATTATTAATGCTACTGCTAAATCTATTAAAAAATCATTAGCATCCTTAATAAAATCTTCTACTGATTCCTTCATATTATCACCATAATTATTATAACATAAAAAAAGAGTTATAAAAACTCTTTTCAATAATTATATGTTAAGTGTTAACTTATTAAATTAAAGTAATGGTTTTAAATATTCTCCAGTATAAGATTCTTTACATTTTACTATTTCTTCCGGAGTACCAGCTGCTACTAATGTACCACCTGCTTCTCCACCTTCAGGACCTAAATCAATAATATAATCTGCTACTTTAATAACATCTAAATTATGTTCAATTACAATAACTGTATCACCATTATCAACTATTCTATTTAAAATAACTAATAGTTTTTTAATATCATCTGTATGTAATCCTGTAGTTGGTTCATCTAGAATAAATACTGATTTGCCAGTAGGCTTCTTTTGTAATTCTTTAGCAAGTTTTACTCTACCAGCCTCACCACCAGATAATGTTGGTGCTGATTGACCTAATTGAATATAATCTAATCCTACATCACTCATTATTTGTAATTTATTTTTAATTTTTTTATGATTTTCAAAGAATTCTAATGCTTCAGATACTCTCATATTTAAAACATCATTTATATTTTTATCTTTAAATTTAATTTGAAGTGTTTCACTATTATATCTTGTTCCATGACATACTTCACAAGGAACATATACATCAGGTAAGAAGTTCATTTCTATTCTTTTAACTCCATCACCCCAACATGCTTCACATCTTCCACCTTTTACATTAAATGAGAATCTATTTTTTCCATAACCTTTTATCTTTGATTCTTTTAATTCAGCAAACAAATCTCTAATATCATCAAATACACCAACATATGTTGCTGGATTACTTCTTGGTGTTCTTCCGATTGGATCTTGAGTTATATGAACAACTTTATCTACATAATCAAGTCCTTTAACTTCCTTGCAATCACCAACAACTACTTTAGATTTATATACTTTCTTAGTAAGTGCATTATATAAAATATCATTTACTAATGTAGATTTACCGCTTCCACTAACACCTGTTACACAAACAAATTTACCAAGTGGAAACTTAACATTAATATTTTTTAAATTATGTTCTTTAGCACCCTTTACTTCTAAAAATAATCCATTTCCTTTTCTTCTCTTCTTTGGTACATCTATTTTAAGTTCACCACTTAAATATTTACCAGTTAAAGAATTCTTGTTTTTCATTACTTCTTCTGGAGTACCAGCTGCTACTACATAACCACCATTATTTCCAGCACCAGGTCCTATATCAACTAAATAATCTGATGCTAGCATAGTATCGGTATCATGTTCTACTACAATTAATGTATTTCCTAAATCTCTCATTTCTTTTAATGAATTAATTAATTTATCATTATCTCTTTGGTGAAGACCAATACTTGGTTCATCAAGTACATAAATAACACCTGTTAATTTAGAACCTATTTGAGTAGCAAGTCTAATTCTTTGAGCTTCACCACCAGAAAGAGTTGATGCTTCTCTATCAAGTGTTATATATCCTAAACCAACATTATTTAAGAATTCTAATCTATTTAATATTTCTTTTATTAATAATTCACTAATTTTAGCTTGCTCTTCATTTAATTTTAAATTTGATAAGAAATCATATAAATCTTTAATAGACATTTGAGTCATTTGATATATATTCTTTTTACCAACTAGTACGCTTAAAATATCATCTTTTAATCTAGAACCATGACATAAAGGACACTCTTGTTCAACCATAAATCCTTCAATCCAATCTCTAATCCATCCAGATGTTGTTTCTAAATATCTTCTTTCTAAATTAGTAATTATTCCTTCATAATAATCTGTTTTAGTTCTAGTATTACCATTTTGTGATACATAATTAAACTCTAATGGAACATCACTTCCAAATAATAGTTTTTCTAATTTAGATCTTTCAATTTTTTTAATTGGCATATTTAAGTCAATATCATAATAATTAGCACATGCATATAGTTCTGTAGACATTGTATTTGCTTCAATATTAATAACTTTAATAGCACCTTCATTAATAGATAAATCTCTATTTGGAATAATTAAATCTTCAGATATTTTCATTTTACTTCCAAGTCCATTACATTCAGGGCATGCTCCATATGGTGCATTAAATGAAAATAATCTTGGTTCTAATTCTGGTAAAGAAAAATCACAATCAGGACAAGCATATTTTTCACTCATCACAATTTTGTCTCCACCAATTACATCTATAACTACTTTACCATTAGCTTTCTTACATGCTAGTTCTATAGCTTCAAATAATCTACTTCTAACATCTTCTTTAATAACTAATCTATCTATAACAATTTCTATATTATGTTTTTTATTTTTTTCAAGAACTATTTCTTCTTCAAGATCTTTATTTTCATTATCTACTACTACTCTTGTAAATCCTTCGCTTCTTAAATTATCAAGTAAATCTTTATGAGTACCTTTTTCTCCATATACTATTGGACTTAATATTCTAATTTTAGTACCTTCATCTAACTTCATAATTTGAATAGTCATTTCTTCAATAGTTTGACTACTTATAGGTCTATGATGATTAGGACAATAAGGAACTCCAATACGAGCATATAAAAGTCTTAAAAAATCGTATATTTCAGTAACTGTTCCTACAGTACTTCTAGGGTTATTATTAGTTGATTTTTGATCAATTGATATAGATGGACTTAATCCTTCAATTGAATCAACTAATGGCTTTGTAGTGCCACCTAGAAACTGTCTTGCATATGCAGATAATGAATCAACATAACGTCTTTGACCTTCAGCATAAATTGTATCAAAAGCAAGAGATGATTTACCACTACCAGAAACTCCTGTCATAACAATTAATTTATTTTTAGGAAGTTCTATATTAATACCTTTTAAATTATTCTCTCTAGCATTTTTAATAATGATTTTATCCATACAAATCACCTCTTTTAAGACTTGTATATTATAACATAATTAATGACTAAAAAAAAGCACTTAAAGTGCTTTTTATTGACAATTATTTATCATAACCATAATCATTATTTGATTCTTCTTCATCTTTATTCTTTAAGATTGTATGTGCTCCTAAAGCTGCTGATCCAAGTACTATACCTATTCCTCCAGCTATTCCCATTGTCTTTAATGAATTATCACTATTTTTTACAACAGCTGGTGTTTCAACTATTTCTTGTGGAATATCT
>OCVV012883544.1_pt1 | contig 14241 bp, 12 predicted proteins | sample 1539721 | NCBI WGS metagenome assembly OCVV01 (sample SAMN02144230, study PRJEB22623) | gut metagenome | biome: sheep rumen | host: Ovis aries | place: New Zealand
ACCTTATTATATTATAGGGAAGGGGAAAAAGCGAAAAACACGGGGGACAGCGAAAGGGGGCCTTGCGGTGAACCGCAAGGAACGGTTGGCAGAGCCATTGGGGAAAGAAAAGAGCGCGATTGGGGAGGGAAAAGCGCGCGATTGGGGACTGAAGAGAACGCGATTGGGGATTTGGAAAGCGAGCGAGCGTTCGGCGAGATGATGTTGAACGCTCGTTAAGAAAGGAACGATGGTTCGTCGGGAAGAGGACGAAAGTTCGCTGAATGGGAAACGAAGGTTCGTTGATGAAATGGGAACGGAAAAACGGGAATGGAATTTGGATGAAGTGAAGTTAAAGAACGTTAAAAAGAGATGGTTGATGCAGTATTTTGGTGATATTTGTATTTATATTAAGCAAGGAAGACAGCAAATCAGACATCAAATGTGGAGGAAACAACTGCGGAACAGGAGCGAAGAGGAGGAACTCATTGAACGCATACGAAATAACGACCAGCGTGCCATGAGCGAACTCTACAATCAGTATGCAGGCGTGATGACGTCGGTATGCTTTCGCTATCTGTCGCAGGAAGAAGACGTGAAGGATGTGTTGCAGGAGAGTTTCATCTGCATCTTTACGTCAATCGGAAAGTTTCATCCCCAACATGAACTATCGCTTAAGGCATGGATTAAGAAAATAGTTGTCAATCACTCGATTCAATATCTGCAAAAACGGAAACGTCTCACATTCATTGAGCAATATGACACACTGGAGAACGACATATCGAATGAAGAGTCAGAGGAAATTAATGAGGTGACGGATGATGAGTTGCATAAACTCATTTGTCAATTGCCCGATGGGTATAGGACTGTGCTGAACCTCTTTATCTTCGAAGGCTACAGCCACAAACAAATCTCACAGATGCTTGGCATCAATGAACGAACATCTTCTTCTCAACTCTCGCGCGCCAAACGGCTACTTTCGAAAAGTATAACTGATTTTATAAGGAGGAAACAATGAAAAGCGAATGGTCAGACAAACTCAGAAACCGATTGGAACACCACAAGATGGATGCTCCTGCTGGGCTATGGGAGGACATCAGTCAAGAAATGGCACGGACGCATCAAACACGTCAGCAGCGGACGATGTTTTTCACTCGTGCTGCCGCTATTGCCATCATCATCCTTGCTTCTGCCTTGTTTCTTCATTATTATTCGGGAAAAGGTTTTTATTCTGTAAAGAAAGAATATTTTAGAGCGAATAATCTAAAAGACAGGAAGATAGAAGAATCGCTCACAGGATCGGAGAAGAAGGAGGAGAAACGGAGTGAAACGACAGCTGAGCATGTTCTGTTGGCAAAGACATCGAGCCACCTCAACGAAGAGCCGAAGAATGTTTCTCCTGAGAAAAACCACTACCCTACTCCTTCTAACGGAAGCGAGGAGGACAAGGAACACAATCAGCAAGTATCTTCTACGAATGAAAATACAGAAGAACCAACAAAAACGCCTTCTTCTCCCACGATTCATATTCCGACAACAGAACAGATAAGGCACCCACATTTGAAAAGGGAAAAGGGCAGATGGACAATTAGCATGGATGCATCCAGCGGGTTATTGGCTTCAAATGAAAAGTATGATAACAGTTGGTATAGCAATGTTCAATACCTCAACCCTACTCTACTGATGCTGGAAGCAAAAAAGCTATACCAAGCCCCTCAAAACGAAGAGCAAGTGAACAAAACACATCATCGTTTTCCGCTTCGCTTTGGTGTGAAATTTTCCTATCTGTTTCAACCTCGATGGAGCATAGATGGCGGACTTCGCTACACACAACTCTCATCCGAAGCCATCGAAGGAAATGGGCAATGGATGACAGAGCGACATCTGAGAATCAATTATTTAGGTGTCTCCCTTGGACTATCTTATCAGCTTTGGTCCGTTTCCCATTTCAGCATCTATGCCAATGGTGGAATTGCGCTTGATGCTTATATTTCGGGACAAGAAAATCTCAAGAATTATCAAAACGGGACATTGAACTATTCGATGAAAAGCCATTTGCAACAAAAACCGTTACAATTTTCAGTCAATGCCTCTGTCGGTGCTCAATATCAGATAGGTAAAACCATCTGTATTTTCGCAAAGCCAAGCGTGGGTTACTATTTTGACGATGGAACCACCATTCAGCACTATTTCAAGAAGCATCCGTTGGCACCGACAGTGAATCTTGGGGTTAAATTCAAATTGCACCAAAATGAGCCATGAATGTTGTCAAGATATTTAATAACTCTTTAAAATAAACAGAACATGAACAAACGATTATTAGTTCCACTTTATTTCGCTGTCGCTTTCATCCTCGGAAGTTGCAGCGAAAACGATAAAAACGGTGAATATACCGTAAGCTATTTGGTTGCCAAAAGAAAAGAAATACCTCTGACAAACGAACAAAAAGCATTTGTCAAGAGTAATAATGACTTTGCTTTCAATCTCTTCCGAAAATTCAACACAACAGGAGAAGAAAAAGGCAACAATGTGATTTCTCCGTTGGGAACCACCTTTCTATTGGGAATGATGAATGCAGGAGCCATGAATGAGTCCAGTGAGGAAATAACAACTGCCTTAGGGTTTAGCGGACAGACAGCTGAAACCGTCAATGATTTTTGCAAAACATTCATGGAAAATGCACCAAAAGCCGACACTGGCATAACACTTAATTTTGCCAACTTGCTTGTTACCAACAAAAATTCTGTCATCGCAGAGGACTACCAAGAAAACATTCAAGAAGCATATCAAGCAGAGTCGTTTTCGATGGATTTTGCGGAAAAAAACAGCTTAAAGTTCATTAACAACTGGTGTCATGAAAAAACCCAAGGATGTATTCCTTCGATTCTCGACGAACTCAAGCCAGAGGCTATTGCCTATCTGCTCAATGCCATATATTTCAAAGGGAAGTGGACTTATGGATTTGAGGAAAAGAACACACAGTCGGAACAATTCACACAACTCTCAGGAAAGATAAAATCGGTTGATATGATGTATCAGAAAGCTGAAATCCTTGCTTACACAGATAAAGTGTTCAACATGATTGTTCTGCCTTTCAGTGCAGGAGCCTACACGATGAGTGTTCTTCTCCCCAACAATGGATTCAGCACCTACGATATAATTAACAAACTCTCTTCAAACACATGGGAGAGCATACTGTATAGCACATATAATACGCAAGGCACTGCTAATGTTGAAATAAAACTTCCTCGATTCAGCACAACCACCGACTTCGACATGATTCCAACATTGAAGCAAACAGGGATTCATCGCATTTTTGATTCAAGCCTTTCTCAGCTTGATAAGATTGGCAAAGACGTTTACATTTCTTTGATGAAACAGAAATCATACATCGAAGTGAATGAAAAGGGGGCAGAAATGGCAAGTGTATCAGTGGCAGGTATGTCCTTATCGGCAAATGCACCTGTAGTAGGACAGCAAAAGAATCTGAAATTCTTTGCAGACCATCCTTTTGTATATATAGTTTCTGAAACAAGCACTGGAACTGTATTCTTTATCGGAACTTATCAAGGAAAAGAACAATGAAAAAGATTTATTTGCTTGCCTTACTTTCTTCACTACTCTTCACTTCGATGACATGTGAAGGTGACGAACAAGGAGTATCAAATCCATACGTCCTCGACGAAGAAGGCTATCCAATCTCGAAATGGCTAACCAGCGTTTCGCAAGGAAGATTTAGTGCTTACGTTGTTGGCAACGGATGGCGATTGACTCACTCATATGGCACCGTAATCAATAATGAGGACGACACGCATTACAACCAAACGAAGGATGAACCGATTCTTCCTCACAATCTCTATTTTTCAGCAGATTCCATCTATGTGTTTCAATACGAAATGATGGGAAACTGGTTGAGCGTTTCTTCTTACACATACGATGAAACAAATAATAGGATTACCAACGATTTGCTTCCCAGAATGTTGCTATTGTCCTCCTCCATCAATTCCATCGAAACCATTGAACCTATTGGAACAACCCCTACAGGACAAGTTGTTTACATTCATAATGTGTATGAGAAAATGCAATTTTATGAATTACAATCACATTGGTACGCGTTTAAACGTAAAGCAGGACAGACGAAATGATAAAACAGATTTTCTTACTCAGATTATTGTGGTTCTGCATGTTGTTTCAGGTATGCGACAAAAGCTTTTGTCAGACAACTGAGAATAGGTTTCTCGTTCGTGGAGGAGTGGGAATCTCCTCTTTTAGTCACGATGGGAGCCAAATCGACATGACCCAAAAAAGATTATCCCTCCTCTTGGGCGGTTGCTGGCAGCATTATTTCAAACCCACTTCTCACCAAAAACACTGGATGCTTCAAACGACAGTTCAAGCTGTCAGCAAAGGTGCTATCAACGACGGAGACATCATGGACGAGAAGGTTTATCTGAGAACCGTCTATTTAGAATTACCCATTACAATCATGTATCGCATTTGTCATAAAAACACATACGATATTTACCTCGGCGGAGGAGGATTTGTTGCATACGGATTAGGTGGAAAGATACATGCAGAAAAGAATGCACACTGGTTTCTCGGCATTCCTGTAGGAGAACAACCTTCCCCTTTTGAGCGCAGTTGCGGAATGCGACGTTGGGATGCAGGTATTTGCATTGAGGCGAACATCACAACTCGTCGTTGGCTTATCAGTGCAAACTACAGTTTTGGCTTACCTTACTTGTGGAACGATAGCGTCAAACCGTCATCGTGGTTAGAGCACGTACAAAATGTGACAGGAGGAATAAGTTTTGGTTATTTTCTAAAATAAAGCAATAGGTGAGAGATTCTTAAGAACTGAACAAGAATACTTCTCACCTATTGCTTCAATGTTAGCTTTATTTCAGCAAATGCTTGTCGAGGAAATTCTCGATACGGGTGAAGAGGTGGCGACGGGTGTTACCACCGAAAATGCCGTGGTTGCGGTTGGTGTAGGTTTGCATTTCGAACTGGATGTTTGCCTGTGTGAGTTGTTCGGCAAGTTCGGCTGTGTTCTGGAAATGCACATTGTCGTCAGCCAGTCCGTGGCAGATGAGCAAGTCGCCATGCAGCTTTTGGAAGCGGTGGAGCGGTGAGATGTCGTAGCCGTCAGGGTTTTCCTGCGGAGTACGCATGTAACGCTCGGTGTAGGCTGAGTCGTAGAATCGCCAGTCGGTGACTGGTGCCACGGCTACGCCACAACGGAACACGGGGCGACCTTCGGTCATGGACATGATGGTGTTGAAGCCTCCAAAGCTCCATCCCCAAATGGCGATTCGGTCCTTGTCGATGTAAGGAAGAGAGCCGAGGTAGAGAGCTGTCTCCACTTGGTCTTTCGATTCCTTGTCGCCCATCGTCATGTAGGTACACTTCTGGAAGTCGGCACCACGTCCACCTGTTCCTCGACCATCGACGCACACCACGATGTAGCCTTTCTGGGCAAGTCGATGTTCCCAAATCAGTCCACGTGCATTACCGTTGTCCCAAGAGTTGTGAACCTGTTGGTTGCCAGGGCCACTGTACTGATACATGAGTACAGGGTACTTCTTGTTGGCATCGAAAGAGGCAGGCTTGACCATCCATCCGTTGAGCTGCACACCTTCGGACGTAGTGAAGGAGAAGAGTTCGGGCTTGGCTATGTTGAGCTTGGCATAAGCATCGCGGAGAGCGGCGTTGTCCTCAAGCACACGGATTTGCTTGCCGGATGCGCTGTAGAGTGCGGTAACGGTTGGAGTGTTGAGGTCAGAAAAGGTGTTGACAAAGTATTTGCAACCATCCGAGAAGGTGGCTTCGTTGAAGCCTTTGTTGTTCGTCAGTTTGGTGCGCTTTCCTTTGGCATCAACGACATAGATGTATTGTTCCAGCGGACTGCCTTCGTTGCTGGCATAGTAGAAATTCTGTCCTGCGGCATCGGTGCCATAATAGTCGGTTACGACAAACTGTCCGTGGGTAAGCTGACGGATGAGCTGGCCTCCACTGGTGTAGAGATAAAGATGGGCAAATCCATCGCGCTCGGAGAGGAGGACGAACTGGCGACCAGAGAAGTCGATGTGATGGAGGAAGGAAGTTTCGATGTACTTGTCAGAGGTTTCACGCACAGCGAGTTTGGCAATGCCAGAGCGAGGGTTGACCATGTAGATGTCACATTGGTTCTGATGGCGGTTGAGCGTGAGAACGGCGAGCTTGTCGGCTTCGCCCGTGAACTGAATACGAGGGATGTAGGTGTTGGAATCGGTTGGCACGTTGAGTTGACGCGTGACACGGCTCTTGATGTCGAAACTGTGGACGGAGACCTTTGAATTTCGCTCTCCAGCCTTTGGGTACTTGTATTCATAGACTCCTGGATAGAGCTGATAGTCAGTCATTTCGGGTGCTGTGCCCTTGAAATACTGAAAGGCAAATGTGCGCACGTTGGTTTCGTCGAAGCGCACCCAAGCCAGCATTTGGGAATCGGACGAGAAGTCGTAAGCACAGTTGTACTCAAATTCCTCTTCATACACCCAGTCGGGCTTTCCGTTGATGATGTGGTTGAATTGTCCGTCGGTGGTGATTTGGCTCTCGGCATTGTTGAAGAGCAGCTTCACAAGGAAGATGTTGTTGTCGCGGATGAAGGCAATCATGGTGCCATCGGGTGAGAACTTTGGCACTTCCTGCAAGTCGCCTTTCTTAGAGAGCGGTTCGAGCGTGCGGTTTCGCACATTATAAATATAATAGGTGGCAGTGGCAGAACGTCGATAGATAGCTTGCTGATTGGTGCCGATGAGGATGTTCTTGCCATCGGGCGAGATGATATAGTCGGAGAAGCTCGTCAGTTTCTTTCCTCGTGCCGTGGCAAGGTCGAAGAGTGTTTCTGCCACTTCTCCTGTTTTGTAGGAGCAGCGTAGAATCTTTGTGCCGTCGTCAGAAATTCGGGAATAGGACTCTCCATCCGCCATAGGACGGAGGCCGCTGATGCGCCGAGGCATGTAGCGATAATAGACTACGTCGTCGAGGGAAATGTTTTGTGCAAAAAGGGAAATTGTGGCAAAAGCGAGCATTGCCAGTGCAAAAAATTTTTTCATATCGTCATTTTTTTGTTATTTTGCAAAGTTATATAAAAAATGAAGAATGAAGAATGAAGAATAAAGAATTTTTCAAGAAAATAAGAAAATGAAGAATATCTTAAAAAACTTATACACAATCTTTTGTCTCGCCGCTCTGATTTTGCTAAGTTGTGACAATCCACAAAAAGAGCTGAAAAAGAAGCTTCCAAGCAAGGCTGATATTGTTTCGGAACTGAAACAGAAGGCTGACATCGTGACAACGGAACTGAAGGTGCGCAAGGTGGCGATATACGATTCGAGCAAAAGCGAGAAGTTTACGTGGAAGAACCCGAACACCTGGAAATGGGGCGACCAGAAGTGTATCATCCCTATCGAGGTGACACTGAAATATGGCTACGATTTGCGCAATCTGAGCATTAGGAACGTGGAAATCGAGGAAGACAGCAGCATCGTGGTGATTCACTTGCCTAAACCCAAGATTATCGATGCGGGCTACAACACCTACATCGACGAGGGAAGTGTGGTGAAGATGTCAACAGGTCTGCGCTCTGAAGTGGGCCATGCCTTGCAGGAGGAAATCAGGCGTAAGGGCTATGAGGCTGTGCTGAAGGACGAGCTTATCAGTTCGGTGGGCGAAGACGTGAAGCGCAATGCCCAGACGTTGTTCACAAGCATCGTGAAGGCGATGGGCTGGAAGCACGTGGTGGTGGAAGTGGAATAAAAAGTGAGTTTTGCGAAAATTCAGAAAGCAATGAGGAACGAACATAGCAGCAACAAGATGTCGAGCGGTTTGCAGAATGCAGGCCAATGGCTCCATTTTCTTTTTTTGATTATCATCGGCGGAGTGATTGGGCTTGCCATCTATGGGGTAAAGACCTGGGTGGATGCCTTGAAGAATCCGCAGGAAATTGTTCTTGAGAACTCTCCGATAGCGATTGAGAGTGTGCGTCCGAAGGGTGAACTATACGTTAGTAGTGCCATCGTGGAGGACTACGTGACTCTGCATCGCACGGAGAAACACCTCGGACTGATTCCCGAGGAACATTCGTGTGTGCAGATACTGAAACAGAAGGTGAGTTTCAAGATTGACTTAGACAAAATCGTCTATACGCCCGACACGCTGAACTGGCTCATTGTGACGCTCCCCGACGTGGAGTATGTGGCTTCGACGCAGAACACGCCATTCATGTCGGACGACGAGGACTTCTGGGAAAAGGAACTTCCTTCAACCAATGGGCTGAAGAGGAAAGTGGAGCAAAAGATTAGGAAACGCTACGACACTGCTGAGAACCGCAAGCGAGCCAACAAATACGCAGAAGAGGCAGTGACTGCCATGCTCATGCAAATGGGGTACGAAGTGAGGTTTACTCCAAAGATAGAACAAAGCAAAGAAGGGTTGATAGGGCAATGATTCTTTGCAAAAAATAATGACTCAAGACAAAAAGAAACAATGATTTCCAGACTTTTCCGGAAATCATTGTTTCTTTATTCAGATGATGTCGTAAGAGTGTTACATCACGACTTCAACAGCGTGCTTGCCTTCGAGTGTTGGAATAACATTGCCTTCGATGGCTTGTCCATCCACTGTGATACTCTTCACACCTTTCTGCACACCGTCAGGATTGCTGACATGGATGAGGTACTCAGCACCACGGAACTGACGCTTCACCGTGAACTCACGGCACGAAGTTGGTACGCATGGGTCGATGAGCAGTCCGTCGTAGCTTGGTTTCACACCGAGGATATACTGGCTTGCGGTGAGCCACATCCATGCTGCCGTACCTGTGAGCCATGAGTTCTTGCCTTCACCTGGACGTGCCGCATCCTTACCTGCCACCATCTGGCAGTTGACGTATGGCTCCACCTTGTGCAAGGTCTGGTCCTTGATGAACACAGGGCTGATTTTCTTGTAGAGTTCCCAAGCATCGTTTCCACGAGAAGCTACGGTGTCGGCAATAATCACCCAAGGATTGTTGTGGCAGAAGATGCCCGCATTCTCCTTGTAACCAGCAGGATAAGAGGATATTTCGCCATACTCCACATAGTAGCGGGTGAAGGCAGGATTGTTGAGCACCATGCCATGCTCGGAGTCGAGATATTTCTTGCAGGAGTCGAGTGCCTTATCTACCATGCCTTCTTCGAGTCCGATGCCAGCCATAGCGCACCAGCCCTGACTCTCAATGAATATCTTACCTTCTTCATTCTCGTGCGAACCAATCTTGTTGCCATAGAAGTCGTAGGCACGCAAGTACCATTCGCCATCCCAACCATGCTTCTTCACGGCATCCACCATCAAGTCGATGCAGTTCTGAGCACGAGCAGCCTCGTCCTTGTAAGAAGCAGCGCATTTGCCATCGTTTGCTCTCTTTTCCAACTCCTTGCAGAGTTCGACATAATCTTTTCCGCAAACCACGAACAAACCTGCAATCATGAGACTCTCTGCCTTGCTGCCAACAGAATTGTTCTCCGTTGTCTGGAAACTCTCGTTAGGGTCCCAAGAGAAGCAGTTGAGGTTGAGACAGTCGTTCCAATCGGCACGGCCAATGAGCGGCAAAGCATGAGGACCGAGATTTTCCACCACATGATTGAAGGAAATTCGCAGGTGCTCGAAAAGAGTCACCTCGGTGCCAGGTTCGTTGTCCCAAGGCACCATTTCGTCGAGAATCGAGAAGTCGCCCGTTTCTTTGATATATGCCACGGTGCCGAAAATGAGCCACATAGGGTCGTCGTTGAATCCACCACCAATGTCGTTGTTGCCACGCTTGGTGAGTGGTTGATACTGGTGGTAGCAACCGCCGTCAGGGAACTGAGTGGAAGCAATGTCGATGATGCGTTCACGAGCACGGGAAGGAATCTGATGGACAAAACCTACCAAATCCTGATTGGAATCGCGGAAGCCCATGCCACGACCAATACCACTCTCGAAGAACGATGCCGAACGAGAGAAATTGAAGGTAATCATGCACTGGTACTGATTCCAGATGTTCACCATGCGGTCGAGCTGCTCATTGCCACTCTTCACCTGATACTTGTCGAGCAAAGCGTCCCAATAAGCTTTCAGTTCGGCAAAAGCTGCATCCACTTTGGCAGCGGTGTCGAAGGCAGCAATCGTCTCCTGAGCCTTCTTCTTATTAATAATGGTATGGTCGAGTTCGCCTAAGGACGTGATGAGTCCTGGTGTCTTTTCAGCAAACTTCTCCTCTTGTGGCTGTTCCACATAGCCTAACACGAAGACAAAATCGCGGCTTTCGCCTGGTGCCAATTCCACCTCGATGAAGTGGGAAGCAATAGGGCTCCATCCGTGTGCCACACTGTTCTTTGGCTTGCCTTCCATGACGCAATCAGGGTTGGCGAACTCATTGTAGAGACCAACGAAGGACTCGCGGTCGGTGTCGAAACCATCGACAGGCACATTCACGCTGTAGTAAGCAAAATGGTTGCGACGTTCCTTGTATTCTGTTTTATGATAAATGGTGCTGCCATCAATTTCCACCTCACCCGTTGAGAAATTGCGCTGGAAGTTCTCCATGTCGGTCGCTGCATTCCAAAGGCACCACTCTGCAAAGGAGAAGAGTTTGAGCGAACGCTTTGTCTGGCTGTGGTTGGTGAGTGTGAGTTTCTGCACCTCGCACCATTTCTTGAGAGGGACAAAGAAGAGCACGCTTGCCTCTACCCCATTCTTCGAGCCAGTGATGCGTGTGTAGTTCATGCCATGACGACATTCGTAAGAGTCGAGAGGTGTCTTACAAGGCTTCCACCCTGGGTTCCAGACGGTGTCGCCGTCCTTAATGTAGAAATAGCGACCGCCGTTGTCCATTGGCACGCCATTGTAGCGATAGCGCGTGATGCGGCGGAACTTGGCATCCTTGAAGAAAGAATAGCCACCAGCGGTGTTGGAAATGAGTGAGAAGAAATCCTCGTTGCCTAAATAGTTGATCCAAGGCCAAGGAGTCTGAGGGTCAGTGATGACATACTCTCTGTGAGCATCATCAAAGTGTCCGTAAACTTTTTTTTCCATGATATTGTAAGTTGGTAAGTTTTTGAGTTTTTAAGTTTTTATGTTTTTAATGTAGAATATAAGGATTCGAAAAACGTTTCTGTTTGCAAAATTAGTGCTTTTTCTTTCAAAAAAGGCTTTCAGAAAAGGAAAAGAATGACACAAATTTAACGCATCGTTAGCTTTTCCTTTCGCGGACGAATCATTTCATGTTGCGTGCCTTGAAAATCATCTCCTTGGCATTGTTGATTTCCTGGAATTTCTTCTGTGCAGCAGCCTTTACGTCTTCGCCAAGTGTATTCACACGGTCTGGGTGATACTGAAGTGCCATCTTGCGGTATGCCTTGCGTACTTCATCGTCGGTAGCATCCTTCGTGATGCCCAACACAGCGTAAGCATCATCGAGCGTCTGTCCACCAAGATGAAGCATCTGATCTACCACATCTGCACTAAGCGACAGATTGACAGCCACTTGACGAAGTGCAGTGAGTTCCACATCAGCCAGATTGCCATCCGACTTGGCTATATCGCAAAGGAATGCAATGAGCTGAAGACGATGCTCTTGCTGCATCTGTCTCGACATTTCCTGACATGCTTGCTGTATCTGCTGCTGCCACACATATTCGCCCTGCTTCTTGCGGTATTCGAAAAGTTTTTTCAAGATGCCATCACCCTGCTCCACAGCCGATTCGCCGAAGGATTGACGCAGAAACTGACGCACATGTTCCATCTCGGAATGCATGATTTTGCCATCAGCCTGAATGATGTGGGCTGCAAGCACCATCAACGAGAAAAGGAAACTGTTGCGATTGCCTTCGTTCGTTCGAGCAGAATCGTAAGTGTCCTGCTGGTAGCCACTTGATGTATTGTCTTCGTACTCAATTTTAGATTCATCATCACCTAAAAGAGAATCGAACATGGAACCGATGGCATAGCCCACCATCGCTCCCAGAATGTTCTGGCTCAGAACCCAGCCGAGCCAACCGCCTATCCATTTACCAAGTCCCATATAATGATTTACCGATTGAAAGATTTACAATTTACGAATGATAGAAGGATACCACCTTTTTTATAATAATTGGCAAAATAAACAAAAATATTTTTCTTAGCAAAATAATTCTCCATTATAATACTTGATGAACCCAATGAAATCATCGATGCATCACCAGCATTATTCCAAAACTCTTGAGATTGTATTCATGCGCATATATGGAATATGAACCACGCAATAGGGACTCTCGAAAAAGGACGAAGGTTCATTACAACATTTTTGAACGTTCGTTTTTATTTTGTTGAACGTTCAAAATGATGACGACGAAGGTTCAATGGATGTTTTTTGAAGGTTCAAGAGAATTATGAATCTCCAATAGAACAATAAAAAAGGTGAAATGAAGGTGTATAAATACCCTGAGAAAAAAAGAAAAGATTCTCATTTCAACTGCTGTGACAGAGTCTTCCTTGATAGGTGTCGCGCTCCTCCAAGCGCTTATTCACTTTCTCTACAAACTCGTAATTCTTGAGTCCCCAGCCAGGAATGGCAAGAAGAGAGGAAGGAGACTGAGAAACGAATCGTTCGACAACGATTTCAGGACGAATAAGTTCAAGGAAATCAATTACTTCATCAATATACTCAAAGGGTTGGTAGAGGTGAAAATTTTCTGGATGCTCAACATATTCCTCAGCCATTTTCGTTCCCTTAATTAACTGAAGTTGATGAATTTTCAGTGTATCGAGAGGTAGGTCAGAAATACGTTTTGCTTCGTTTGAAAGATACTGCGGAATGATGTGCGTGAGTGGCAGACCGAGAATGATATGACCGCCCGTGAGAATCCCCCTATCATGCGTTGCTTTGATAGCATGGCGGGTACATGCGAAGTTGTGACCACGGTTGATGTGCTGAAGAATCGTGTCGTCGGTAGATTCTATGCCATACTCTACCGTAAGGAAGCATTGACGGTTCAACTCAGCAAGATAATCCAATAGGGGCAAAGGCATACAATCGGGACGTGTGCCGATGACAATGCCAACAACATCTTCCACGGACAAAGCTTCCTCGTATTTCCGCTTCAGGTCATCAAGCGATGCGTATGTGTTCGTATAGGCCTGGAAATAAGCTAAATACTTCATGGACGGATATTTCCGAGAGAAGAAAGCCTTGCCTTCCTCCAACTGTTGCGATATGGATTTTGAGGTTTCACAATAGGCAGGGTTGAATGTCTGATTGTTGCAATAAGTGCAGCCCCCTACCCCAACTGTGCCGTCACGATTGGGACAAGTGAAACCTGCATTGATGGATATTTTCTGTGTTTTCTGCCCCACTCTTGCAAGAAGCCAAGGGCCATATTCCCGATACCGATGGTTCATGTTGAACAAAAAATGTAATATTGACTTTGCAAAATTAAGGTTTTTCGTGGTTTTAAATACAAAAATTAAGATTTTTTATTGTCTTTCAAGAAAAAATTATCTACCTTTGCACCCGAAATATGCGCGCCCCCGAAGCGTGCGTATGGAATTTGGTGTGTGAATAGTGTCTCCTATTAGCCGGGAACACGGTTCGTGAATCGCCGAGAGATGCAAAAAAGACAAAACAAAAAATTAGTAACAACAAAAACGAATTCAAAGAAGTAATGAACACTTTAAGTTTCAGCACTCACTTCGCAACAAAGGAAGAGGCTCAGAAAGAATGGGTGGTCGTTGATGCCACAGACCAGGTTGTTGGTCGCCTCGCTTCAAAGGTTGCAAAAATTTTGCGTGGTAAGTATAAACCATGCTTCACCCCTAATCAGGACTGCGGTGACAATGTGATTATTATCAATGCAGACAAGATTCAGTTCACAGGCGCTAAGTGGACAGATAAGCAGTATCTCACCTACTCAGGTTATCCAAGTGGTCAGCACAAGATTAACCCTGAGAACCTTGCCAAGAAGCCTCATGGCTACGAGCGCATTCTTCGCCATGCTGTGAAAGGTATGCTTCCAAAAGGCCGCCTCGGTTCGAAGATTCTCAAGAACCTCTACATTTATGAGGGTGCAGAGCACGAACAGCAGGCTCAGAGTCCAAAGTCAATTGATATTAACGCTCTTAAATAATAAAAAGGTATAGCATGGAAGTAATTAATGCATTGGGTCGCCGCAAGAGCGCTGTTGCCCGCGTATATCTCACAGAAGGTACTGGTAAGATTAC
>OCVV011338134.1_pt1 | contig 14240 bp, 12 predicted proteins | sample 1539721 | NCBI WGS metagenome assembly OCVV01 (sample SAMN02144230, study PRJEB22623) | gut metagenome | biome: sheep rumen | host: Ovis aries | place: New Zealand
CCAACAAGAAGCTTAACTGCACGGATAGCATCATCGTTACCAGGGATGATGTAATCAAGCTCTTCAGGATCGCAGTTTGTATCACAGATACCAACAAGTGTGATTCCAAGTGCGTGAGCTTCCTGGATGCAGATGTGTTCCTTCTTAGGGTCTACTACGAAGATTGCATCAGGGATTCTCTTCATATCACGGATACCGCCGATGTTTTTCTGAAGCTTATCAAGCTCCTTCTTAAGACCAGCAACTTCCTTCTTAGGAAGAACTTCGAATGTTCCATCAGCCTGCATTCTCTCGATATCTTTCATGCGCTGAATTCTTGACTGTATTGTAGAGAAGTTTGTAAGCATACCGCCGAGCCATCTCTCGTTAACATAGTACATACCGCAACGAAGAGCTTCTTCCTTAACAGCATCCTGAGCCTGCTTCTTAGTACCTACGAAAAGAACTGTACCGCCCTGCTCAGCGATCTCGAAGATTGCCTTGTAAGCTTCGTCAACCTTGCCTACTGACTTCTGAAGATCGATAATGTGAATATTGTTTCTCTCTGTGAAGATGTAAGGAGCCATCTTAGGGTTCCATCTTCTTGTCTGGTGTCCGAAGTGTACACCTGCTTCAAGTAACTGTTTCATTGTAACAACGCTCATGATATTACCTCCATTTGGTTATTCTTCCGTACATCTTTACTCTAAGTTCCGTGGCGGCGTCGTGCCCCGGAGAGATCAGCTTCCAACTGCAATGCAGCACCCGAAAGCATAACAGACATACGTGATTGATTTGTTATAGTAGAAATCCATGAGGACATAAATATCCCATGAAATCTCCACAGCTCTATTACATTAACACAACCAAAGAGCTTATGCAAGGCTTTTTTGCATATTTAGGAGTAAAATAAGCAAAAAACATATATTAAAACAAGATCACAAAAAAGCCCATCACCTCCCGGTGATGAGCTTTGCTATCTCTTCATATGAGGAACCTGCGGTAATATAGTAGGTTCCGGATCTTATATATCTGTCTATACCTCTCGATACAAGATATGCATCAAAAGCCGCCGCATCATCTATAGCGCCTGCATTTTGAAGCACTCTGCAAACAGATGCCGAGTCGCTTCCTCCAGGGATCTGGACTACTACAGACTGACCTGCCTGATCACTTCCTGAAGTATTCTGACTTGAAGCTGTAGTATCAGTACTGTTTGTTCCTGATTCTGTTGTATCAGAACCTCCCGTACTTGTCTGACCTTCGCTCAAACCGGCTGTATCTGTGCCAGCTACATCTGAATCTGTATTACCTGCTTTCGAAGTATCTGTTTTTGTAGTATCTGTTTTTGTATCATCTTTCTTAGAAGTATCAGCTTGACCATTGCCGGTAGCTGTATCACTATTCTTCTTACTATCGTCCGTTACAGCATAGGCTTCGCCGTCCTCGGTTTCAATCTCCTGTTCAGTATTTTTTGAAGTATCGCTTGATTTAGACTCTCCGGCCTGTTCATTAGCTTTGGCATCGCTTGATTTTGATAGTGCCTGCGATATTGCTTCTTCAGCTTCGCTATCTTCTTTCGAAATAGAGTCACTTGTCGAAGTGAGTTCATCGTCGATCGTTTTAGATACTTCTTTTCCTTCTTCAGATACTTCATTGCCCGCTTGCGAAGTGGCAGAAGCATCCAAAGGATACGCAGTAGCGTAAAGTGTCCCTTCGCTTTCTTTGCTTTCATCAGTTTCCTCCACCGGTGTCACAAGTACTGTAGCATTGTCTGAATCAGATCCAGACCCTTTTCCTATATCAACACCGCCGAATATCAAAAGTGCCAAAGCACCTATCAAAAGACCTATTCCAAGACCTCGCAAATATAATTTTAGTTTCATGCTCCCCCTTTCAAGCTAAAAGGCTATGTGCCGCAAGCTGTTCAAAAACGGACGAGTTTACCAATGCTAAATCTGTCTTTTTCTCTTATTCTTCTGAGCAAGTTCTATTACAAGACCTACTTCGCCAACTCCAAGTCCAAGCTCTCTTGCGATCGCAATGTTGGATTTTCCGGCTTCATGCATCTCCATGATTTTATTGTTCTGACGAGCCTGCTCACCGGCATCATCATCTTCTCTTACAGAGCGCTGAGCATCTGCTATCGGGATCACCTTGTCAGATACAGGATCTGTTGTAGCTGCAGCTATAGCCCTAACTGCTTCCATCTCATCTGTGAGTGCGCTATAGTCTTCTTCGTTATTATCAGTACTTCCAAATACTCTTGCAAACTGCTGATCAAGATCCTCACTGGACAGATGCTGCGTAGCTCCAAGAGGTGCAAACCCGGAACTCTTGGCATCTATTCCATCAAACATGTTCTGATCTGCTCCAGGAGATGATTTACCGGCTCTTACATCACCAAATACGGAGCTTCCTGCCTTTTTATTATTTCTATCAGTAGCAGCTCTAGCCTGTTGTATACCGCTTACAGTTCCATCAAGTTCATAGCCGTCAATTCCAAGATTTTCAAAAAAATTGGAAGCTGCAGCATTGTGAAAAGAAACAGGAGGTGTTGCCGCATCATAAAATCCTGCTGCAGAATTAGAATCAGGCGGCGCTATATTGGCTGATCCGGGATTTATGCCATGAGCCATCATGCTGACTTTAGTGGCCGCTTCTCTTGCCTGCCTGGCCGTTATCTCTGCATCAAGGACCGTCTGGTTGACCTTCTCCTGAGCCTTGGCAGCCTCATCTACTGTAGAAGTGAGATTTTTCTGCTTGTCATTCAACATATCATACATGAACATAACTTCATCATGATTCTTATGGATATCATTCATGACAGTATCAGCATACTCACTGATAGCACTCATCTTCTCATTGGTAATACGATCAAGTCCTCTCTCTGTCTTAATAAGAGATTCCTCAATCGTATCATCTATCTGCTGTTGAATTTTATCGTGGGATTTTTCGATCGTCTTATGAACAGCCTGCGCAACGGCTGACTCCATAGATTTCTGATCATCCTTCTCAAGCTCTTTGCCTATAGGAAGGATAAAACCAAGAACTATAGCAGCCACTCCGCCTACAAGTAAAATGATAACACCAATTCCCATCAAGTCCTCCTTACCTTTGTTTATGGAAAAACAAAGGCATAACCCAAGTCATAAAAAATATTACTAAATATTCAGTCAAGAGGCGCTACCCTTACGTCTCCTTCCTTTTCAACAAACTTGCTGTACTTAACAGCTTTATCTACAGTCATGGACAATTCCCCGATTGTTATGACTGTTCCTGCGTTGCATATTCCATTAACTGTTACATATGCATTATGAGTCTGTGATAGCGTATCCTGAAGCTCCATCAGATTCTCTGATTTTTCATTAATATCACTTTCAAGCTGAGCCTTCATAGCCATAAGCTTCTTGGCATAAGCTGCCTGATCAGGAGCAAGAACCGTTCCTGCCTGAAGTTTTTTTACAATTCCATCTATAGTAGGTCTGATCTGCTGCAGGTTCTTGTTCTCTTCACCTATCTCTTTCATAAGATCGCGGATCCTTACCTTGAGTGAAGGATCAACTCCAACGTCAATCCTTGTGGTGGTTCCCATCTCACCGCCTATAGTTATGACGTTTATGCTCTCTCCGGCTATCACATGGCCACCTACTATAAATCCCTTATTGCCGGTTACATTAACCTCAGTCCCTGCCTGCACATCAGAATGAAGGATGGATTCTGCGTTAACGCTTCCGCCTGCAACAACCTTTGCATTTTCTATGAACTTGGTGACAATATTGCCTCCGGCCTTTATGAGACCGCCTCCGGCTCCATTGACACCCCTTTCAAGGATTATATCAGCTCCGGCTTCCAGTACAGCACCTTCGATAGTGCCCTTGACCTCAATATTGCCACCAGCCTTAACACTGAATCCTGAGGCAATATTACCGGCAACAGCCACGCTTCCGTCATAATCAATATTGCCTGTAGCAACATCCACATTCTTAAGGTTAAGGACGTTGGACACAACAACCTTACCATCCTGAAGTGACACATGCCCGGACTTTTCAGCACTAATTGTAAGCTTATCTTCCGAAAGCTTAACATTCTGTCCAAAATGAAGGCTCTTAACCTTAACACTCCTGGGCTTAACCTGATTGCCATAAACACTTGTCCCATAGTCCCCCATATCCGCAGGAGTCAGGACAGCAAGAAGATCACCCTCTTTGCAGTGATTTATGATATTAAGATTATGATAGTCAACCGATCCATCCTCATTGAGCGATGGACGAGGCTTTTTACTGGTTCCGAATTTATATTCTATAACAGCATCGCTGCCATCTCTTGGGAGCTTACCCCTTGCGATGACGATGTCCTTACAATATTCTCTATTAGAAAAAAAATTATCAATAGCATCCTTGTCGACGCCAAACCTGATCTTTTTAAGCACCAGATCGCCTATAACTTCTTTTGAATCAGTAAGCTGACCAGGCTCCCCGCCGCTAACATTTTCAGAAGGCGGATAAAAACGAACTGACACAGACATCTGATCTTGCGCTATAGTCATAACATACTGTTCTCTAACAGGATTCACCTTATTCTGAGTAAAATAAACAGGCTCAGCACCCTTTTTTTTGACAGCTTCATTAACAGCCAGAATATCATAGCCGATCCTGTTTCTGTCCAGATATTCAGTTATCTCACCTGTAGTAACCTCCGCACAGCCGTCTGTTGCATCAAAAACCCTGACACCTGTACCGGATTTGCCTATAACAAGCTGAAAATATCCGTTCATAAGATCAATATATTCTCCTGAAATTCCAGTATATAAAACCGCCTCAAAAAGACATATGTCAATACTATCGTCTGTGGATCTCGTTATCACGCTCTATCCGTCAGAATACCCATGTACTTGCCCATCTTGCCTCGCATCTTCTGAAGAGCACGAGTATGAAGCTGAGATACTCTTGATTCCGAAACCTCTAAAATGTTGCTGATTTCTTTCAAAGTAAGCTCTTCGTAATAATACAAAAGGATGACTTTTCGTTCTTTTTCTGTGAGCAATTCCAAGGCTTCTCCCAGCATTTTCTTGAGTTCTGCCTTCTCAATAACTTCCTCGGGCTTATCAAATCTGGCACCATGATTACGATCCTCAGGTACATCAGATCCCTGTTCCATAAACTCATTTAGGGATATGACACCTGTAACCTTCATCTGGCTCTGCCAATTAAGATATTCCTCTTCAGAGATATTCATCTTCTTGGCTATCTCGGCATCAGTCGCAACATGTCCGCTCTCTGCCTCAACCTCTTTGATGGCTATATCTATTTTTTTCTGACGATCCCTTATAGTACGAGGAATCCAGTCCATCTTCCTGATCTGATCGAGGATAGCTCCGCGGATACGAAGAGATGCATATGTCTCGAACTTGACATCCTTCAAAGTATCAAACTTGTCAATAGCATCGATAAGGCCGAATATGCCATAGCCTACAAGGTCATCATACTCGACATTAAACCCAAGATACATAGAAAGTCTGCCCGCAACCAGTTTTACAAGCGGAGCATATTCAAGTATCAGCTTTTCTCTTATTTCGGGAAGTTTTGAATTTTCATATTCTTTCCATAACTTGATTCTTGCTGCTTCATCCATGTAGCGCTTACCCCCATGTTCTAGTATTTATGAGCATAATCTTATATCTATAGAATGAATAAAATGAAAAAAATATACTAGAAAAAAAGATCCTCTTCTTCTTTTACCGCTGCCTTCGCCTGAGCAATCAAAGCTTCTTCCTCTTTCCTTGCTCTTTCCTCATCTTTCAGGCGTTCCTGTTCCAGTCTTCTGTCGATCCAGCTCTTTACTGCCTCTTCTTCATATTTTTCCACCATATTCTGGAGTACTGCTCCAAAAAAAAGAAAAAGAACCATGGAAGCAAATACTACGATGTACCATCTGGCAGTGGGCATATTATCAAAGAATGTAAAAATAGCAATAACCGCAGACCCAAACAAAGTAACAAAAGGAGCTATCAGCTTTGTTTTAGGATCTATCAAAACTTTATAATTGACCTTGATGATCTCATTTTTGTTCTTGGCTTTTTCATTTTTACGAATGACTCTTATGATATTCTCAACCCTGGGATCTTTCCACATCTCAGGATGATCATCTACTATCTCTTCTTCATCAGGGCCTTCGTCCATTGTCTCTTCGCCTTGAACATCGATATCTTCATCACTCATATGATCTTCTCCGGTTTACCGACAGCTCTGATGACATAGTCACCCGTTTCAGGATAGAAAATAACCGTTCTACCAAAGTTAAGACCTGTATCCTGCGATAATACTCTGATACCAAGTTCTTTGAGCGTCTTTAAAGAAGCTGCAACATTGCGATCGCCCACATGCATACTGGCGCTTGCAGATTGAAATGCAAACATTGTAGCTCCGCCGGCAACCTTGGCAACCATCCTGCTTTTGGACGCACCAAGAGCTTCCATGCGCTTTACGAGTTCTCTGATACCTGTATCAGCGAATTTCGGAACATTATTATTGTTCCTGATCTCCGTCGAATCCGGAAGCATTATATGTGCAAGGCCTCCGATTTTGGTAACAGGATCTCGTATCGCTATACCGCAGCAAGAGCCAAGACCAAGGGTCGTAATACCATCCGGGGCTTTACAAGTATTCAGATCAGCCATCCCTACTTTTATTATTTCAGACATGCATAATCCTCATAAAATACTGTTTATATCCTCAATCAAACATGGAAACATCAATTCCAAGGGACCCAAGGATTTTCTTATAACCATCAATATCCGGTAGTAAAATAAAGTAACCGCTTATCTGAACATCATCTGAAAAACGGTTTTCTATAAGAAGAAGTTTATCTCCCATGAGTCCGAATTCGATAGCCGGAACTGACAGGATGGCACCTGCCATATCAACGGCAACATAAGGAACCGATGGAATCATCTTCAAGTTTGTCATTGTAGCAAGGGAATTTAGATATGAACCGGTAATGATATTACCGATTTCCTTAAGAGCAGAAAGTTCCATTTCGTCAAATGGTTCATCTTCAGGCTTGTCCTGCATGATAAGTTTGTTGGCAAGATATCTGGCTTCCTTCTGTCCGGTAAGGAACATGATAGAGCCATCTACATCACCTTCCATGCGTAGATAAATACCGGCCATGATCTGGTCCGCACCGCCCATACAGTCGCCTACATCTTTGAATTCAAGAAGTTTTACACTGGGAACTGACATATCAACCTTGGCACCAAGCATCTGTGCAAGGGCTGTTGTTGCATTGCCTGCACCGATATTGCCAAGTTCTTTGAGCACATCGTAATATTGCTCGGAAAGAGCATCAAGACTTAAATCAGCCAAATCGTACCCTCCTGATCTTTAAAAGCTTCCCGGAAAGGAATCATTGAATGGATGTACTTCCATGTATTATATAAAGAGAGAACTATTTGTTATTTTCGTTCTCTCTTTATATAGTATCACATTTTCATTTTAATTTTAATATTATATCGTTATTCTTTCTTTTCTTTTGCAGTTTCAGGATCGAGTGCGGTCAGATCAAGAATTGATACAAGTCCGCCTTCGTATTTACCTACTCCTGAGATGAACTTTCCATTGGTCTTCTTGGTCTTTTCATCAAAAGAGAGCTTGTCAATGTTGCGAGAACCGATATTAAGAACCTGGTTGACCTGATCGACTATGATGCCAAGAAGTTCACCTTCATCTCCAATCTTAAGGATGATGATACGGCTCTTGTTGGTGATAACATCCTCTTCCATTCCCATGAGGATACGAATACTCATTACAGGAACGATAACGCCTCTGATATTGAGAACGCCCTTGAAATAGTCATCAACCTTAGGAACTCTTGTAATATTCTGCATTCTGACAATATTATCTATATACTTGATGTCGATACCATACTGCTCATCAGCAAGCTTGATGATAATATACTGAACAATTTCACCTATATCTTGTGTATCTCTGAGTGCATCCATTATTATTATCCTCCAATCTGATTGGTATCAAGAATAAGTGCGATCTCACCATCACCAAGGATAGTAGCACCACTGATGAATCTGCACTTTGTCATGTACTTACCAAGAGGCTTGATAACGATTTCCAGCTGACCCTCAAGTTTATCGATAACAAGACCAACCTGCTGATCGCCGCGCTTAGTGATAACAACGATCATATCTTCATTAGGATCATTGGTTGACTGATTCTCAAGAACTTCATTCATTCTGATAAGTCTTGTTACACTGCCTCTAAGGTTGATAACCTCTTTATTGGATACAAATTTGATATCCGATACAGGAACGTTCTCAATGGACTGAATAGAATCAAGCGGAATAGCATATTTCTCGCCGCCGACTTCAACCATAAGACCCTGGATAATAGCAAGTGTAAGAGGAAGTCTGATGATCCAGGTGGATCCTTCTCCGAGCTTGGTATTAACAGTAACTGTACCCGACAACGACTCAACCTTACTCTTAACAACGTCAAGACCTACACCTCTACCTGAAATCTCAGATACCTGCTTGGCAGTTGAGAATCCCGGGTGGAACAAAAGCTCTATTGCCTGCTGTTCTGTGAGAACGTCAGCTTCTTCACGGGTCATGATACCCTTTTCAACAGCTTTGTTTCTGACAACATTGGCATCGATACCATTACCGTCATCACCAACTTCGATGACAACTGAGTTACCATCCTGATAAGCATGAAGGAAAATCTGTCCTGTCTCATCCTTACCACGGGCAAGTCTTGTCTCTGCATCTTCGATACCATGGTCTGCACTGTTTCTAAGAAGGTGCATAAGCGGATCACCAATCTCATCTACAACAGTACGGTCCATTTCTGTCTCTTCACCGGTCATTGTCAGTTCCATCTTCTTACCAAGAGTCTTGGTAAGATCTCTGATCATACGAGGGAACTTCTGAAGTACGGATTCAATGGGAACCATTCGTACTTTCATAACTGATTCGTGAAGATTGGTTGTTACTGATTCAAGATATTCTATCTGTTCAGCAACATTACTATTCTGTATTCCTGCTGATTCTGTAGCAGATATCAGCGAGTTCTTGGCAATAATAAGCTCAGATACCTGGTTCATAAGGGAATCGAGCTTCTCTGTATCAACACGGATAGTTCTTGATACAACAGGCTTACCTGCCGGTTTCTTGGCTTCGGCAGTCTTATTTGCTTCTGCATGCTTAGCTTTAGGTGCAGGAGCAGGTGTTGCAGCTGCAGGTGCAGGTGCTGCGGGTGCAGCAGGCGCAGGAGCTGCAGGTGCAGGTGCTTCAGCTGCAGGCGCTGCTGCAGGTGCATCCGGATCGAATTCACCTATATCAACAGACTCGATCTCAGATACGTTCTTGGCAATCTCTGCAACCTTCTCAGGATCATCTGTATCAGTTACAACTATAAGAGAGAAAGTAAATTCAAACTTCTCATCTTCTATATCCTGATTGCTTGGATCAGAAGCTACAACTTCACCTATATCTTCAAGACCCTTAACTACAAGGAAAGCTCTTGCAGCCTTAAGAAGACATGTATCCTGAATCTTGACAGTAAGGCCGAATACTCTGCGGCTATCCGCAATACCCTTCTTGATAGCTTCTTTGGCATTATCATCAAGAGGAACAAGATGCCAGTCCCCATGAGCTACAGCAGGAGCTGCCGGTGCCGCGGGTGCCGATGCGCTTTCAGCAGGGGCTGCTGCAGGCGCTGCTGCAGGGGCTGCAGTTTCTCCGGACTTACCTGCCCTTATATCAGCAAGAGCCTTGATAAGGTCTGCGTTTTCCTCAGTTCCTTCATCCTGAGAAGACTCAATATTATCAACATATTCCTGAACAGCATCCAGACATTTAAACAAGGTATCTGTCATATGCGTATCAACTTTGAGTGTGCCATTACGCACATCAGAGAATACGTCTTCCATATCATGAGTCAGCTGCTGCATGCGCTTATAGCCCATGGTACCAGCCATACCCTTCATGGAATGCGCCGCACGGAATATCTCGTTGACACAGTCTTCATTGGTAGGATCATCTTCCAGAGTCATAATAGCATCATTCAGAGTCTGGATATGTTCCTTAGCTTCATCAAGAAACACGCCTAGATATTGGGAAGTATCCATTTTTTATTACCCTCCTTGAAGAGTTATCAATGGAATGAAGGCGTGTTCCTTAGATACAACCCTCAGGTCACACCAACATTCATTACTATTTCCTGTGCAATCTTATCCAAAGATACCACCTGATTGGAAAGTCCGGCAGTAGCTACAGCTCTCGGCATTCCGTAAACTGTACAGGATTCTTCATCCTGAGAGATAACATGCACTTTTTTACTTGCTTTAAGATTCTTGATTCCTTCAGTTCCGTCAGCTCCCATGCCGGTCATGACTACACATACAACTTCATCATAGGAAGAATTTGCAAGTGATTCGTACATGAAATTGGCACTTGGCTTAACACCTTCTCTTGTAGGTCCATCCTTAAAATGAATCACAGACTTACCGGAAGCATTCTTCTCTATATGCATATGTATACCGCCTTTGGCGATATATACGGTTCCTCTTTGCAGTTCGTCACCTTCTGCCGCCTCCTTGACATGAATCTCGGACAGAGAGTCAAGACGTGTAGCAAGTGAAGCTGTAAAGCCAACCGGCATATGCTGCACCAGAACAACAGGTGCTTTGAGATTTTTTGGAAGCTTAGGTATTACCGCCTGAAGAGCTCTTGGACCGCCTGTAGATGAAGCAATTGCGACGATCTTATTACCGGATATACTGGCTGTATTCTTCTGAACAGCCTGTATTATCTGCTTATCAATCTTTTTATCGGCGGGTTTATCAGTTTTATTAACACTTACAATTGTAGGCAGTTTTGAAACACTGACGCTCCAAAGGGTTGTGAGGAAATCCTTGGTAAAATCCTCTCCTTTGCAGGCAGAAGCTCTATCCGGCTTATGAACGAAGTCTATTGCTCCAAGTTCCAGCGCATCCATTGTGACCTTGGCGCCTTCTACAGTATCAGTGCTGGCCATCATAGTGCGAATTCTGATCTTTTCTTCGTTCAATTTCTTAAGAAGCTCGATGCCATTCATCTTGGGCATGTTAACATCAAGGACCATGACATCATATGTATTCGACTTCTTCAGCATTTCAAGTGCCTCGACACCGTCTCTGGCTGTCGCTTCCACATGAAACTTCGAATCTGAATTAATGATATCACTGAGTACGCTTCTCATAAGTGCAGAGTCATCAACCAGAAAAATTTTTTTCATATTTTCGCCTACTTTCTGTCTTTATTACGTTTATAGTTACCCGCCATTACAGGACGTAACAGGGGAATGTCCCGTAGTACAGGGATGTGCTTCTATTCCCGCGTTACAGGACGTAACAGGGGAATGCCCAGAAGTACAAGGATGTACTTCTATTCCCCTCATTATGATCTACGCATCATTTTACGTTCTTCTTCGAAGATGTAATGAATTATATCTTCTCTATCATCCTCATCTATATTGGTATACTTCACTCTGTGTTCAAAACTCCCCTGCTTGTTCTCAAGTTCTCTTGTCTTAAGTATCTGTCCTATGATCCTGTAATCCTTAAGAACACCTTTTTGAGGAAGCTGATAACATATGTACAGTCTGGTATTCTCGTCCATCCTTTCAGATGCTATAAATCTTATACCACCGCCGCTTATATCAACGATCATACCCTTAGCCATAGGAAGGTCTCCATCTATTGAGAAAAAAGGACTATCCTTAATAGCTTCATCCTCTTCATCCGAAAGGCTCCTGAATTTAAAATTAATAGCACAACTGAATCTGTAATATTCTCTTCGTTGGAGCTTGGAAAGCGGACTTGTAAGTTCCAGTGTCAGAATATACATATTGTTGGACCTGTATCTGTCCTCAACTCTGCCAGTGCACTGAAGCAGCCCCTTGTCTGAGTAGAACACGATGTTATAGATACCATCTACAGGAAGAAGCTGAAGCTGTCCCTTTTCCATAGGCATCATGACATCTATCCTCTCTTCGGATAAGATATCGTATATCTTGCTGGCATAAGATTTTCTATCACCACTGTTGTCACTATAACCACTTGAATATGTCTGAAGTTCTATTCTGTTTCCCGGTATGATGTAATCAGATAGCATGTCATCCTTTCGTGCCGCTCACGGCCTCGGCTGTGGTAGATTCAAGTTTTCTGCTCTTAATGATATGTGAAAAGAAAGCTGCCATACCTCTTGGCTGTACCTCCGGCTCAGTGCCCAAAGCCCCGCTCAGATTTCTGGCAATACTTTCAAATGATCTAACCGACTTTGCATTCGGAAAAGCAATCGACACAGGCGATTGCTGCATAACAGCATTAGATAGCTGCTGGTCCTGCGGAATAGAGCCAAGATAAGTCAAAGGAAGCTTTAAGTACCTGTTGGAAACCGCACTAAGCTTATGGTAGAGCTGCTGGCCCTCTGCCTCGGATCCGACTCTGTTCGAGACCGTTTTGATAACAGTATCTTCCCTACTAAATCTGGGATGGTGATTAAGCGCTTTAAGAAGTGAGTAGGAATCAGTGATGGATGTTGGTTCCGGAGTAGTCACCAGTATGATCTCGCCGCTTGCAACCAGAAATTCCAGAACAGCATCAGAGATACCTGCTCCCGTATCTACAATTATTGTATCGGCTATTGCATCCAGTTCCGCAAGATTAACTATTATATAAACAAGATAATCTCTTGAAAGATTATACATACCCGATATTCCGGAACCACCGGATATAAAGCCTACACCCATAGGTCCCCAGGTTATGATCTCTTTAATATTTTTGCCCTGATATATAAGATCGCACAGATTATGTTTAGGAACAGTCCCGAACATGATCTCGATATTGGCAAGCCCGAAATCTGCATCAAGGATTATGACCCTCTGTCCCATCTTTCGAAACTGAATGGCCAGATTGATAGCAACGTTACTCTTGCCAACACCGCCTTTGCCGCTGGTTACGGTTATAACCCTGGCAAGAGGTCTGTTGGATCTTGACGAATTTGCATTTTTTATAATATTTCTAAGCTGAGTAGCCTGATCCTGCATACACAATCCCCCGGATACCTGACCGCCTAAAGCCTCATTTTATGATCACAGCGTGCCTTTGCCTCCCAGAAGGCTCTTAACAACCCTCTGCGCGTCAAATACCGCAATATCATCAGGAACATTCTGACCATTTGTGATATAAGACATGGGAGCACCGGTATGAAGCCTTATATTGTAGAGATTGCCAACCGCACCGGTTTCATCCATTTTGGTAAAAATAAGCTTGTAGTCAAAATCCTCTTTATACGCATCCACGATCTCTAAAAGATCACGGTACTTGGTAGATGCGCTCATGACAAGGAAGGTATCCGTATCCATCTTTTCTTTAAGTGCATCCACAAATTTGCCCACTTCACTCTTTTGCTCATCATTGTGAATAGAATGTCCTGCTGTATCCACCATGATATAATCCATATCCTGAAAATCATCAGCAGCCTTCCTTATATCCTCTACGCTATAGATGACTCTGAATGGAATCTCCAGGATAGAAGCATAGGTTCGAAGCTGCTCTGCAGCAGCAATCCTGTATGTATCAACTGTTATAAGTGCAACTTTCTTGTGAGCTGTTACAGACAGGTTAGATGCAAGCTTGGCAATAGTAGTAGTCTTGCCTACGCCTGTTGGTCCTATAAATATTTCAGCCTTGACGCCATTTTCAGAAGGAGTGATCTCTTCAGGCTTACCAAACTTAAGTATCATCTTCTGATACACATTGCTAAGAAAGTATTCAAGCGGTATACCCGGCCTTGCAAATCTGTGAGCTTCATCAGTAAGCTCATTAACATAGCGCTCGTCAACTTCATTCTCGATCATAGTGTTATATAAGAGCTTGATAAAAGACAAAGTCTCATCCGGAATAGGATCATCCTTGGAATTTACATTAGTACTATTGTTAGAAGACGCATTCGTGCTTTCTTTATGTTCTAAAGCGTCTTTAGAAGACCCGGCATCCTTTTGCGGACGCACAATATTCTGTTCAAGAAGTGAATGAAGAGAGTCAAGCTTTTCTTCAATAACTGAATTGGAAGATGGAACAGTGACTCCTGCCCTTTCAAGGACAACCGAAGAAGCCGTGGCATTCTCTGCTGCAACGGCATTGGAAGTAGCAAGTTTTAATGAATCGGCCCCAGCGACTTTAAGAGGCGGAAGTATACCGGA
>OCVV011069849.1_pt1 | contig 14232 bp, 6 predicted proteins | sample 1539721 | NCBI WGS metagenome assembly OCVV01 (sample SAMN02144230, study PRJEB22623) | gut metagenome | biome: sheep rumen | host: Ovis aries | place: New Zealand
TCCTTATTCCCTCTTTTGCCCACGAAACCTCAATCGTAGTTCCATTCTTGGTTCTCTGTTCGTTCGTCACGTCTGGTGACGTGACTTCCCCTTCTTGGTGTGCTATCCTCTAGTGGTTTTCTTTCTTATGCCTCCACCCTTGAGCAGCCTGCTTCGCAGGCGCTCGGGTGGTTTATGGGGTTTGGAGTGTTTGTTGTTCTCCTTTTTTTCTTTTTTGTTTTTGTTACCACTATTTCGCTCCGCGTTCAAGGAAAAAAAGTTTCAAACAAAGGTACGACGCGTGGCGGTGCAGGGTTTTCCCTGCTTGCAAACTAAAATGTCCGAGGTTATTCACCTCGGACATTTTAAGTTAATCGTTTTGCTGCTTGAGACAGCTGCAATATTTCTTTCGCTTACCGTCTCTCACAACTGACCTTCTGCTAAGGTCATTCCTCATCATCTTTATACAGGTATCTGTTATAAAAAATGATGAAGAGTGAAAAAAGAATCTCTCCCAGGGCTGCTACCGTCAGGATTCTGAATGCGATAGACAGACCGGTATTCGGATTAGTCTTGTTTGCTGCAACAGGCTTTTCTGCTGCCGAGGTCTCCATTTCTGCTACCTTGGCCTCAGTCTCGACTGCACTTTGTGAATTTGTGATAACGCTCGGCTGTGCTGATGTTTTTGTGTCATCAACTGTCGGCTGAACTGCATTATCTGCGGTGTTGTTACCTGTTGTATTGTTATCGGCAGTATTCTCTGCGGCATTGTCATTGCTTACAGGAACAGTCTTCTGCTCCTCTGCTGTATCAGCTGTATTGCCTGCAGTTTCGTTATCCTCATTAAGAACTGCTTCAGAGCCCTTGTTCTCAACAGCGCTCGGAGTTGCCTCTCCGACATTTACAGCGATTGTCGCAGGCTGGTTTGCTACAACCTCAGTTTCACCCACAATGCCAGCCTCGATAAGCTGATCTCCCGACAGCCCTGTCAGACCCTCGGATTCTCCGCCTGTTGTGATATGCGCTGCGGTCTCATAGGTATTAACATTGATAATGTCGATAGACTCAATCTCAAACGAAGTGTTCGGGCTCATTGTATAAAGCTGAACAAATACCTGATCACTTGTTGTGTTCGGGTCAACATTATCGTAAGACCATACTGTCTCTCCTGCCTCGTAGGTTCTTGCAATCTCGCTTACCCACTCGCCGTTTTTAAGAGCGCCAACTGCTCCGCCGACCTGACCTGTGGTCTTTACATTCACATTGATATTGTAAAGCTGTGAATAGTCGATATTTGCCTCAGACAGTCTGAAATTGTACTGAACTGTCTGCTCGCTTGCAAAGCCCGATGCTCCTGCAACATACTTGAAAAGCGCATCTGCTGTCTCGTTCATATTGACAGGCTGCTGAACAACAGTCTCCTGCTGCTCGTTCTGAACAGGCTGAGTCTCAGATACAGGCTGAGTCTTATCCGTTTCGGGAACAGCCTGTGTATCATCTGTTACTGCCTGAGTTGTATCATTCGAGGCTGTGCTGTCGGGAGTACTTACTACATAATTGATCTTATCTCCCTGCTGCTTTGAGAAGGTCTCAGCGTCAGGCGAGGAAACTACATAGTTTTTCTTCTCTCCCTCTTCCTCATCAGTAAGACCTGCCTCCTCACGGAGCTTGTCCACCTCTTCTTTAAGACTGGTCTTCTCCTCTTCCTGAGCCTTTCCTGCATCTGCAACGGAAACCGCTACAGGCTTCTGCTGTGTCGGCGCAGAATAGTTTGCGGAAACATAATCCTCACCGCTTTCAGTGATAAGTGTCTCCACCTCAACCCAGAAGTCAGCCTTTCCGTCAGTAGTATCCTTTACAGTAAATGTAGCAAGCGCAATATCGCTCTCGCTCTTGACATTCTGACCCTTGAGGTTTGCTCCGACTATCTTTACATAGCTGTCAGAAGCACTGTAGTTTGTAATTACAGTAAAGCTTCCCGACAGATCGTATTTGCTGCTGAGCTCGTCCTCAGTCGGGATATAAACGCTTACGTCCTTGGGGTCGAAATGTAGATCAAGCGTAAAGCCAGCCACACCTGCCTTGTCAGGTGCAATAGATGCAGTCACATTTATTGTATCACCAACATTTGCGGATATCTTATCGCTGCTCAGCTTGATCTCATTCGTTCCCGAGGCAGAAGCCGCCATAGATACTATTGATGAGATCATCAGGAATGCAGTTGATGCCGCAAGCGCAGGTCTGCATACTTTCAGTCTTTTCATCTTTATCCCCCTTTTCCGAAAATTAAAATGTCCAAGAAAACGAACATTTGTATTTATTTTCGATTAAGTTAAAAATTATAATCATTATTTCGCCGACTGTAAAAGAACAAAAATTCGTACTTTTTACACAATAGTCCAAAAAACTTCACATTCAGCAATTAAAAGTATACATTATATTATCTTATTCGTCAAGAGCAAAACTAACGAAAAATCCGCTGAATATTTGGATATTTTACCAACCGAGCCTTCCAATCACTAGATATATGGGTAAAAAACGGGACAGCCACAAAATGTATTGTAATCAAATTGTAATAAATCAAAAATTTTACAGAAAATCGAAATGTAAATTCTTTGTGAACAAAGTCACAGTTGACAAGTCGAAAAAAAGAGATTATAATAAGTGTAATCTTTTGTACAGCATACAAAAAAACGTACAGAAGGCTTGTGTAAAAAAAGGATAACGCAAAATTCGGAGAGGTGTAAAATGAGCAGAAAATATATGTCTCTGCTGACGGCACTCGTAATGCTCACTGTGATGAGTATTTACGGGGCGGTCGGCGTTTTTGCCGCAAACCAGAGCGGAAAGTGTACTGCGGATCTATTAAATGTACGCTCCGGAGCAGGAACCGGCTACAGTATAGTCGGCACTATCAGGAACGGCACTACGGTTACGATCACAGGCTCGGCTAAGGCTTCCGACGGCGGAGTGTGGTACAAGATCACCGCCGGGAACATTTCGGGCTACTGTGCATCAAACTACATACAGGTGACAAGCACCGCCGGCAGTACAGCGTCAGGCGCATCAGGCAGTACTGCAAGCACAGCGGCGGCATCAAGCTCCGACTTTGAGACATACATGACACAGCAGGGCTTCCCGGAGAGCTACAAGCCCTACCTCAGAACTATGCACTCACTGCATCCGAACTGGAAGTTCACAGCGCAGAAGCTCGGCATAAACTGGAACACCGCCGTTGCAGAGGAATGTGTCCTCGGGCGCAACCTTATATATGACAGCGCTCCCGACTCATGGAAGTCAATGGAGAAGGGCGCTTACAACTATGATGAGGGCTACTGGTACGGTCTTGACGGCTGGTACTGGCAGGCTGCATCAAAGGCTATCATCATGCACTATATGGATCCGAGGAACTTCATAAATGACACCTATATCTTCATGTTTGAAAACCAGTCCTATAACCCCGCATATCAGACTGAGGCAGGCGTAAAAAAGATCCTCTCGGGCACATTTATGGGCGGCAGCTACACCTGCCCCGATACAGGCGCTGTAAAGTCCTACTCAGCTACCTTTATGGAAGCCGCTAAGCTTTCGGGAGTATCGCCCTATCACCTTGCTTCAAGGGCACTGAACGAACAGGGCACTTACGGTGCTCCGCAGTCATTGGGAACTGTCCCCGGATATGAGGGCTACTTCAATTTCTTTGACATCAACGCTTATGCTACCTCAACAATGGACGCTCAGGCTATGGGCGCAAAGTATGCAAAGACCTACAATTCCGACCTTATGCTTCCCTGGACTAATCAGTATAAATCTATACTCGGCGGAGCAATTTTCGTCGGAAGCGGATATATCACCAAAGCTCAGAACACTCTCTATCTCCAGAAGTTTGATATGACAGACGGCGGCAACGGCTACTACTACCACCAGTACATGACCTGCGTGAACGGTCAGGCTACCGAGGCTATCAGCCTTAAAAATGCGTACTCGGACGAGATAAAGAGCAGTGCTATGGAGTTCCTTATCCCGATATACAACAATATGCCCGACACAGCCTGCCCGAAGCCCTCGGACAGCGGAAGCTCTAACAGCACCCTGAAAACCCTGAAGGTCATCGGCGCTAATCTTTCACCTGCCTTCAGCAAGAGCACCTACAACTACACCGTAACTTTGCCTGCAGGCACAACCTCGGCTGAGATATATGCTGTCTCCACAGTTGACGAGGCTGATGTTTCGGGCTATGGTAAGGTCACAGTAAAGACGGGAAAGAACGTTTTCCGTGTAATCTGTACAGCGGTGAACGGAACGTCATCTGTATACACTATCACGATGAATGTTCAGGCGGCAGCGGCAGCAGCTACAGTCAAGGGTGACACAGACGGCAACGGCAAGCTCACTGTTACCGATGCACTGCTTATAATGCGCTACTCATCGGGCAGATCGAAGCTCTCGGGCGCTCAGCTCACCAGAGCAGACTACAACGGCGACAAAAAGGTAAATGTCACCGATGCGGTCTACATACTCAAGAAAATAAGTAAGTAAAATTACCTCCTATAAAAATGCAGGCGCTTTGTCGTCTGCATTTTTCGGTATTTTGCTATTGATTTTTGTTAGTAAATATGGTATAATATTCTTAATTAGACTTATATAGTAAGGAGGATCGGGATGAACAGAAAAAAAATCAGGATCTTTGCTGCGGCATTGGCATCTATTGCAGTTATAGCCGGAATCGCAGCCTTTTTCACAAGCACTGATACGGTCACGAATGCTTTTGTGGCTTCAAAATTGAAAATCAAAATCATTGAGCCTAACTGGAAGCCCGACCACCCTATCGTTCCCGAGGAGAAGGTCAAAAAAGACCCGTACATTGTGAATGTTGATGAAACCTCGGCTTATGTGTTTATGGAGGTCGAGGTGCCTGCGGGAGAATATGTTGTCGAGGACAACAATAATACCGATAAGGGTAAGAGCCTTGGAACAAAGACTGCTCCGCTGTTCAGGTTTATTGACAGTAACGGCTATTATAATACAGAAAACACAAAAGTACAGACAGTAAACTCAGGCTGGCACCTTATGGAGAACTATCCTAAGGAGAACACCAAAAACGGCAAGGTAAAAAGCTATACCTATCTTTATGCATATACAGGCGATAATGAGGGCGACACAATGAAAGTGCTCCCCTCGGGAGACAGAACCACTAATCCGCTGTTTAATGAGGTCATTTTCATAAATGCCCGTGAGAAACAGGGGCTTGAGGGCAGCACTCAGCATATAAAAATCAAGGCTTATGCTATTCAGAACAATTACCTTAAATCGCCGACCGAGACGGACACTAAGGCGGAGAACGTATGGAAGCATCTTCAGGGCTGAGGCTGAGAAAAGCCCTGAAATGGCTTAAAAAGGGTGTCAAGGGTGTAATATCGTTTCTGATGACGGTTGTAATACTGGCGGCAGTTGCCTTGTCGGTGCTGTTTGTTATGAAGATACGGCCTTATATCGTTACTACGGGCTCAATGGAGCCTGCGATACCTGTCGGGAGTGTGTGCTTCGTGAACAGGAATACGGAGCTTTCAGCCGTAAAGGTCGGAGATGTTATTTCGTTCAGTATGGGCGAGAAGCTGCTCGTTACACACAGGGTTGTGAAGATCGGTAACGGTGAGTACACCACAAGAGGCGATGCAAACAATGCCGATGACGTCTCCCCGGTTACGAAGAAGAACTATATCGGGAAAACTGTTTTTGTTATCCCTTTTATAGGAAGAGTTTTCAGCTTTTTTCAGACAAAGAGAGGTATTATTATAGCTGTGTGCGTGATAGCCTCACTGCTGGCGATAAGCTTTATCCCTGATAAGACTAAAAAGAAGGAGGAGACTGCAAGTGAACAAAAAGAAGCTTAAAAAAGGCGCTTTTATTGCAAGCCTTGCTGCAATTGTCATTGTCGGGACTACGGCTGCATTTCTGACAAGCAGCGATTCCGCTGACAACAGCTTTGAAATTGCAGAGGTTGAGCTTGTGATCTCCGAGAGCTTTAAGCCCGATCAGGTGCTGGCAGCAGGTCAGATAATTCAGAAGGAGCCTTATGTTAAGAACACAGGCAGCGTTCCTCAGATTTTTTTTGTTGAGGTCTCGGTGCCGTGTATGAAGACTACGCTCCTTGATAAAAACGGTCAGAGAATTCTGCCTGCAGGTAAAACTGCTGATACGGCCGCTGCGGCTGATTATATTCAGACGGCTGAGATTTTCGACCTGCTGGCTGACGGAAACAATACCGTCACTCACGAGGGCGACCCTGACTCCAAGTACGGGGAAATACACTTCAACGCCCCGACCGATACCCCCTCTGCGGCGGCAGGTTGGGTTTATCTGAAGCAGACCGAGATCGAAAAGGTCTACACTAACAAGTCGGGATATATGGACGGCACCTACAACACCTATCTGTTCGGGTACAGCGCCTTTGTTGAGCCCGATTCTCAGACCGTTCCTATTTTTACCGACCTCAGGCTGCGCAGTATGGTCGATGAGGACATCACAGGCGATACTGTAAGTCAGGTGACGATAAGAGCCTACACGGTGCAGAAAGATTCGCTTGAAATCACTCTTGAGAACAAGGGCACTAAGGAAAGCCAGTATAATAAGGCTGACCTTGAAAAGCTGTATAATGTCATTTCAAATAAGGAGGAAAGGCAGTCATGACCCGAAAGAAAAAGCTTGTTACCCTATGGGGCTCGCTTGGGATAGCGGCTGTGATGAGCTTCTCCGCCTATGCGTATTTTGCGGATAAAGACGAAAAGCCCAACATTGTGAATGTCGGTGAGGATAGCATTACTATCACCGAAAGCTTCACTCCGCCCGACCAGACAAAACCCTACAAAAAGGTAGTCAAGATCACGAATACGGGTACTATCCCCTGTTATGTGAGGGCAAGGCTTGAATTCTCGGATTCAAAGTTTGAGAAGATAGCTTACTTCTCGCACGATGACCCCGATGTCTACCCGACGGATAGCACTAGTTACTATCCTGCCGACCCCGGTGCGGATAATTCTTACGTCAAACACCTTCCCGACAACTGGGTGTACAATGCGGCAGATGGCTACTACTATTACACTCAGGCTGTCAAGCCCGAGAAGGACACCGCAGCCCTGCTGACGTGGGTAAAAATGAACTACGCAAGCGGCACTAAGGCAGAAGCCCATGACATTTACGTTTATTCCGAGTCAGTGCAGACCATTGACCCGAACACAAGCGCAGCCTACACGGACTACAAAGACGCTTGGACTACCTTTGCACACACAAGCTTCCCTACTGAATAAAAGCATAATGAAACCGCCCCGATTTTTTTCGGGGCGGTTTTTTGTGGGTATGGCAAAAAGGAGCCCACAGGGGTGAGCCTGTGGGCTGGGGGAATATGCTATTCAATTATCTGTATAGCCATAAACCTTATCGTCTGCAATACTACTATCGGGAACATACCAAGCGCCCCAATCTCCTGTTCCTGTAATGAGTATTTTATGCCCTTTACACTGGTACAGAGTACCTGTCTTATTGTTCATCTGAGCATATCCATTATGATATGAATACTTAGCAGGACTGCAATTCATTTGTGTAGCACCACTCAATAAACAAATATTTCTATTTGAATTACTTGTTCTTACAATGTCATACATTTGGCTCAAATCCCAAGTCTTAATAATAGGAACCATTTTTGTTGGGGATAAACTTGAATTTCCATAGAAAATAGCCTTGTATACTTCAGCATCTGTATTCATATTTTCAAAAGACAAGTTGTTTAGAATCGAACAACTTTCTAATTCATCACAGCCTTGGAACATAGCTTTAATTCTTAAAGGTGATACTTTTTCATTTTCTTTATATTGGTATGTATTAGTTGCATCTACTAAACTTATACACGAATGGAACATATTTTCAAAAGTAGTGACAAGAGAGGCATTCCAATTCACTTCAAATTTAGTAAGATTTTGGAAACTACCGCTTGGAGTTCTACCAACTGCTGTATTTTTCGTAAACATATATGAGCTTTCCGGATTCATATAAGGATTCTTCTCATCACTGCCCCAATACATTATTCCGGTTTCGGAATCAAACCAAATATAAACATGAACAGGATAAGTTGCCGCTAATTTTGCCGCTGTTTCATCTGTTGATTTGGCATTTACGGATACGGAAATAATATGCGATTTGTCATTCTTTATATCCGAAGGGATTGTATTTCCGCGGATAAACTGAATAACATTGTCTTTATCTCCCGCAAGTGCTATCATTTTATCTCGCACTTGTGTACCCGGCAGCAGCATAGCCTGCGGCAGCTTATTCTCCTCAACCTCAGCCTGCAGAGTAAATGTATTAATCTTATCAGGGTGGTTGAACGGGCTGTCAGCGGCAAGCGTTACACCTGACGGTGCGCTGTCACCGAAGATATATGTCTTTATATCCTCTTCCTCCTCAAACGTTACAAGCTTGCCCGAGGTATCATATACGGGTCTGCCGTCATTGCCCAGCAGATACCAGTATTTGAAGGTATAGTCTTTATCGACGTTAAGCGTCGGGAACGCAGAAGGATTTGCCGTGATGTTCTCAGGGTCATTTGCAGGCTTGGTGTAGGTGATCTCCTCAGCCGTCTTTGCGTCAGCGTCCAAGCCGAATACCGAACGGTTGCTTGAATCGTTCTTTAGTATCACACGCTTGGTCTTGTCGGTTACAAGCTCACCGAAGGTCAGGCTCAGCGAGCCCCTTATCATATCGGTGTTATTTGTATCGTATACGCTAAGACCGCCTTGCGCATAGCCCACATTAAGCGAGAAGGTCTGCCCTGCCAGCGCAGAGGGCACTTCCGTCATTGTGAGTATCAGCTTATTGTCTACAAACTGCACGTCTGAGAACGGCGAAGATGCACCCGTCTTGAACTTGATATTATTATCAAGCTCAGTAATATTTGTGAGCTCCTTTGTATTGCCCGTATTGTATGTGAGCACTACATTGAAGTTATCATTATTCAGCGCCTGTGCGATGTCTATCGTGTAGGTGTATTTTCCCTCGCTTGTCACATAGCTGTTCTGAGGAATAAGCGGAGTGTATATCGGCTTGAACGAGGTTACATACTCCTGCCCGGGTATACGGTTATCCGCATAAGCGACCTCACTGAAATTATCATAGCGCTTGATTTCGTTCTTATACTCAACGTGGAAGGTGAGTATTTCATCTACAGGGTCATTTGTGCTCTTTTTAAGGTCACAGAAGGCAGTGAAGTTTGTCTTGATTTCATGCTTCGCAGTGTCAGCCACCTTATCCGAGGTCGGCGAATTGATATTCACAGCCTTATTTTCGACAATTTCACCATTTTTACCTCTTATAAGACTCAGACCTGTACACTCATATCTTGACACTGGGAGCTCCTCTATCAAATACTGACCCTCGGGCACATTCAGCAGTGCCGAGCCCTTTGTATCGGTCATGTGGATAGAGACAATGTAGCTCTGACCGTTCTTCTTATACGAGGTTTCGCCCTTGGTGTAAACAACGTCATCGGTCTGGGTTGTTGCTTCAAGACCCGTCACCTTAAACATGAAGGTAGGCTCTCCGTATGCCTTAAAGTAATCCTTATCGGGTATCACCTTATCAATTATGATAGCCGCCTGCGCCTTGGGGTCCTCGCACTGCAGGAACTGGTTCTCGCAGTTGAAGGCATTAACCGAGAACAGCACATCTTCTGACAGACCGTATCCGGCAGGCGGAACAGTCTCACGGAAGTAATACGAGCCCCAGTCAAGGCCGCGCACATTAAGTCGGCCGCCCTCATCGGCAGTAACGTATGTTGTGGTAACAGCCCCGATCTCAATTACATCAGCCTGCCTGTACTTTCCTGTGCTGTTGTCATAAACACATAACTTGCCGTCATCATATCTCACAGCATAGTAAGCCAGCCTGAGATCGTCTTTATACGTTTTCGGAGTACCGTTATCATCATAAGTACCACTAGGATCACTGAAATGAGGTCTGTAATTTGAATTAAAGTTTTCATCAGCAATAATATCTGCGATTTTTCCGTCAGCAGTTTTCTCATAAGTTACAGTTACAGTATAGTTAGTCTCACCGTCGTCGGTTATCACAAACTGTATCTGAGTATCGCTCAGCACAGTAAATTCTTTTACAAGGAATTCCTTTCTTTCGTTTGAATGGCTTGTGCCGTCATTCCAAGTAAGTCCTCCCAGACGAAGTCTCGGCACTGACTCTATCTTCTCGTCATCGCTGTCATAAAGCTCAAACTGCGCCCCGAAGAGCTTTAGGTGCCGTTTGTCTGAATCGGAAATAGTATCCTTATCCTGCTTATACAGCCAAACCTCTCCGAAGATCTTATCATCAGCCATATTGACCTCAATAGTTGCACCTACAGTGCTGAGATCAACATTGAACAGATACGGTGTTCTGTCTCTCTGGTAGCCCGAAGGCGCTTTTGTCTCAAGGAAGTAATATACTCCCCATTCAAGGCCGCTTACCGTAGCCGTCGAGCCCTTTGAAGCATCATAGCCCGAGCTAAGCCCCTGCTCGATCACCTTATCCTGACCCTGAACTGCCCTGCCGTCAACAACGTGCTTTGTGACGTCAACATCAGCGGCAGTCATCTGCTCAACATAAGTTTTTCTCTCATCTTCTGACAAAGCCCCGATCTCCTCAGCCGTAAGACCGACCTTATCCTTCAGATAATCATTGATCTCAGCATCGGTAAATACAACCTTATACAGAGTGAAGCTTCCGTCAGCAAGCGGCTGAGAATCTCCGCTGCTTGTTTTTATAAGTCTTGCCTCACCGAGCTGTCTGTCATCGCTGTGGCTGATGTTAAACGGATAATAGGTTGTTTCCTGAGAGAGAACCTCGTTTCCGCTTTCATCTGTTGTTCTGACAGTCTTTGTTACGGAGTTATCGGAAACAGTTTTCTGATTGATCTCAATTATCTGACTCCGTACCTTAGTCTCATTCATAGTAGTCCATGCGGACCACTTATCCTTATCATTATTCCATGTATAGCCTATAGGCGCACGGCTCTCATAAACGAGATACACACCGTAAGCAAGGCCGCTGAACTCTATTTCGCCCGTTGAATCGGTATAATCCGAAGCAACTAAGCTCCAGTATTTCTTGAATTCATCAGCCTCGGTATTGCCCTTAGCCTTATCCACAGCATTTTCTGCGAGAGCACGGTACTCCTCCGCATCTGTGAGGCTTTCGTCAGCGCCTGCATCAGTCCTGCTCTTGAGCATATACAGACTGTAGCCCGCATTTTCAAGGAGCTTCGAGCTGTCACGGTAATCGTGCTTTTCAAAAATGATACTGCTGAGCACCTCATCGTCACTGAGCTCAAGCATGCTCTTATCAGCATTTTCCGTGTCGAAAATTACCTGCTTGTTATCATCTATCGTCATAGCAGATACACGGAAATAATACTTCTTATCGCTGAGTTCAAAACCGCTTGGAGCCTTTGTCTCCTTTACATAATATGTTCCGTAAGGCAGACCTGTAACAGTAATTCTTCCGTTTATGCTTTCTTCTGTATTATCACTTGTAAGAGTCGATGTCCAGCCTGTTTTACCCTCAGTGCCCATATATCTGTAGTTCTTTGAAGTAGAAGTAACATCAAACAGGAAATAAACCTTCGACTGCGAGCCGTCACTTTCATAGACATACATCTCATACTCCGCACCGTTAAGAGCAACACCGTTTGCACCTGCAGGCGCACCGCCGATCATAGTGCCGTCAACCTTAACGAAGCTTGCACTTGCAACCTCAATAGGATCATCTTCAACGATTATCCTGCCTGTGTACTCAAGCTGCTCAGCGGCATACTTGTCGATAGAAGCAGTTTTGCTTATATCCATAACAGACTGATTTGAGCGCTTAAAGCCCTCAGGTGATGAAACGATAACCAGATAATACTCCTTAGTGGGGTCAAGGTTGTTAATAACAACATGGCCGTTAGCTGTCGGCTTTATATTAGCTTTTTCATCTTTCTGTTCTTCCGCTGTCGGAGAAGCTATACGATTGTAAGCTCCGCCCGAAGTAGTGAAGTATACACGCTCATCATTTGCAGCTATTCCGCTGCCCGTCTTTTCAAAAAGATTATAGGTAACATTGGTAATGATAGACTTCTGCATTACCCTCAGAGCGACCTGACCCTTATCAGGCACCGAGAAGTAATATCCGTCAGCATCGTCGGGCGTAGTAGCAAACAAGTATGTTCCCGCAGGAAGATCCTTAATGCTCACCAGACCATCGCTGTTCACCTTAACTTCAGAGGTCTTTTCATTATCAGCAGCCTGATTATTGTAGCTGTACTCGCTGCCGACTCTGACAAAATCGGTTACAGTATTTCCGTCACTGTCATAAATGTGGAAGTCCTTACTGCTGTCAACAAATTTTTTCCCGGCGTAAACAGAGTTCTTATAGATTAGGTACTCTTCGTTATTGATAACAAAGTACTCATTCTGCACAGCAGCCAGATCTTTAAGGTCAACAGTATAATAGTATACCGCATTTGAATCCGAAACAACTCTGAACCTGTAAAGATTATCATCGGCAATATAGCCCTGAGGCGCTTGTGTCTCCTTGTAGTAGTAAATACCGGGCGAGAGGTTCAGCTCCAGCGTTCCGCCGCTGTCAACCGGCATATCCTTCATAACACTTGGCACAGTGGACTTCTGGTCAGGCCAGTATTTTACAAGTTTATCGTCATCTGCCTGAGCATCGGTATAAATCGAGAATTTCGCTCCTGTAAGTCTCTTCTGCGTCTTGGAGCTTACCTTTACAAGCTCTACGGTATGTCTCAGGATAACGAGCGTTCTGTTACTTCCCGAATAAACCGCACCGGTACTGTCACTGGCGTCTGTTCTCAGCGCAAAGCCGTGAACCTCATTATAGGTTGCTCTGTTATTTTTTGTTTCAGCATCTGATTCATCTACCAGAGCAGGTGCGTCCATGTTGAGGTCAGCCTTCATATCATAGACACCTTGCTCGGAAACATTGAGGCTTCCCTCATAAATAACAGCCACGGCGAAGATATTATCCGCATCTCCTGCCTCGGGTGTCCACACTCCGTTTGTATTTACAGCAGATTTCCAGCCGTCGTTCGGATTTTTAATCTTTTGTTTAAGTGTATTATATCTCTCTTTCAGCGTATCCTCGGAGATAGCACTGTGGTTTTCATAGGAACGGAAATCATTTATAGCACCGTTGATATAATCAACTGTGTTAGAATAATTATCATCAGGATCACCTGTTGCTTTGTCATTTGTCAGATAGTATACATGAGGTGTAAACACATCATCGGGATAATATTTATCTCCAAATGTAATGCTCCTTACCGAGCCCTTCCATGCAGAGCTTTTAAGACCCTCGATAACATCAACGATCATAGGGTCTGTGAGTGTTTCATTCTCAGCGGCAACTCTTCTGAACAGCAGCTCATAGCTGTATTCAGAGGTCATTCTGCCTGTTGTTTCATCAAGGTGAGAGGTGTTTCTTCCATCAACCTCAGTGCTGTTATCATACAGCCAGTCGGTATAGGCGCTCTTAACCTTTTTGGTAGTAACATTCTGCTCGATAGAGCCGCTTGCAGGGATAGTACGTGTTGCTGAGGATTTTGACGCAGGTGTATCCGTATACTGGCTGATAACAAGAGACTTGTTCTGCTCAGCGCTCAGTCTTACGTTTGCGTCAAGAACCGTGGTATAGGTCTCGGCAGTGTAAGCGTTCTGCTTATCGCCTGTTGCAAGTATCCTCGATGCACTTATGTATGCAGGATAATTAAACTTAACAGTGGTGTCAGCACTTCCGTTAAGAGCTACACCCTCAAAATTGAACTCAGCCGTAATTGTGCCGTTATTCTTGTCATAATAGAAGGACACGATATTATTATCGAGCACAAACTTCTTATCAATGCTCTCACCCGTACCCTGGAGCACACCGCTGAACTCAAACGAATCTGTAAGCTTAGCAAGCCAGTCAGCATCGGGCACTAAGCCGTCAGGAAGCTTTGAAGTAACTGAAAAATGACTGAGCGATCTTTCAACATCTGAATAAATCTTTCCGCTTGATGTGATAGTAGTCTCATAGTTCCTGTCGGGGGTAATGTTCGGGTCTGTCTGCTCAGCGGTCTTGAGTGCAAACGGAGTCATAGCCGTACCCGAATCAACAACCGTTGTTGATTCACGCAGCCATGTGTTTGAATGTTCATAATCACCATCAGCG